>Ga0134100_1000046_pt1 | contig 138834 bp, 120 predicted proteins | sample 11_taG_2_FD_94444 | JGI IMG/M metagenome (GOLD analysis project Ga0134100, IMG submission 94444) | Switchgrass degrading microbial communities from high solid loading bioreactors in New Hampshire, USA - 11_42_5_180_A3 metaG | ecosystem: Engineered > Bioreactor > Semi-continuous > Anaerobic >...
GTATAATTTTATTATCTGACATGGATCTGTAACCTCCTTTGGTGTTTTTGTGTAGCAACTTAATTCTACCAAACGGTTACGTCCATGTCATTTCTTATCGGACTTTTTCGAATTTGCGAAAAAATATTATACTTTATCGTGTATTTTGTGGGAAGGGAAAATATTAGTCAAATATCTAGAGAAACCGACTATGACCGTAAAACAGAGTGAAAAAATACTTTGACAGTACCATTGGAGTAAAGATCTGCCAAAAGTGGGGAAGGAAGCCGCAGAAGACTGTGGCTTCCTTCCCCACAGTGAGAAGATGCAGCTTTCAGAGGTATTGACAAAAAAGCTTAGAAAAGGCCGACCTGTCAGCCAGGAGGATTGCCGTTAATCCGATTTGAGCAAGGATAAAGTGAATGGAGTTTTAAGGAGTTAGACAGAAGAACCGTCCCCTTGTCTGTATTGGCAGAGAGAGTTTCCATGCTGTACTGATTCCAATGGAATTTTTATGAGAACCGCAGGAGGGACCGGGGCGGTTTTATTTTTTACTAACACCCTAAAAATATAGCATCAGTTTTCGAATAATATACAGGAATATTTTTATAAAGGGTGTTGTTTATGAAATTTGACATAAAATATAATGGCTGCTATTTTATAGTTGAGGCTGAAAGCATGGTGCATGCAGTCATCAAGATTATAGATGCCGGGTTTAATATATCAGATTATATGGAATTTCAAGTATCAGAATGGTGCCTGAATTAAGTCTTCTCTTTTCTTGAGAGGACACCTGACTTAAAAAGCAATCTGCCTTTGGACAGGATTTTGATTGGCTTGAGTTTGCTGCTACGATGTTATTCCAGATGATACCATATGCTCGGTCGTAACAAAAATATCAAGGAGTAGAAAACAGAAAATAAGCCGATAAAAATACTGCTGACGGCAGGGTAACGCAATAATTTAATCATTTTTATCATTCTTATCGAACGAATAAAAATAGAGTTTCAATGGAAACGCCTAGACTTTTACCAAGTTCTTCAAATAAGCCACCCCAGTATGCAGGTCAAATAAACCTGATATAAAAAAATAATAGAAAGAAAAATAAAAGCAGAACCACCAAGCCACGGCTTGTCCCCTTGGGCTTAAGGATGCGGCCATGGCTTAGCCGCCGATTACCCTTCCGAAATCCGTTTTATTTATGCTGTTGCTCCCCGCTTTGCATATTTTAATTAGAGACTGAAGCAAGTTGATGGAATTTCTTTTATTTTTGTTTTCATAAGGGATACAGCCCCATATTTTCAAAAAATAATCACGAAAGGCATTGACGAAACTCTTTTCATTTGCCATGAAATTCATTTCTGTGTTAAAGTTATCATCGCCAGGTACCCTTTTGTTTGAAGTTCCGATTAAGACACTTAAATTTCCCTTAACGGCCCAACAAATATTGGACATGCTGCTAAAATCCTTTTTGCTTACAAAAGCAATTTCATAGTTGTCATATCTTCTGAGCATATTGATTAGGTTTTCCAGGTGACATACGATATCGTCATCATCGGGAATCCTGTTTTCCAATATATAGCATTCATCAAAGGAATATTTTTTAACTTTAACCAACCTTTCCAAAGACTCAATAAAACATATATCTTTAAACTGATAATACTTTACCTGAGCTTCAAATGATTCAAGCCTTTTTCTGTGCAAAAACTTTCTGTATGATACTTCTTCCCTTGTTCTGTTGCCAAGTTTTAAATATTTTTCATATAGGTTTAAAGGTATAGTGACTGTACTCAGCCCATTTTTGAAAACATACTTGTCACCGGGAACCTCTTCTATTTCAGCAAATATTCGCTGAAACTCCATAGTGTTTTCTGATGGGTATGATTTGAACAGCGGTTTGGCAAAAGTTAATTGCTGAAAAAAGTATGCAGTTAACATTTCTATGCTTTCTTTTTCATGATACCAGAATGCTCTGTCCACCGGCTGACCGACTTTTGAAGAGAAGCAGAACAATGCGCCGGTATGGGGTATAATGCATAGTTCATTTAAAATAAAATTATCATCGTCTATTTTATTATAGTATACGGTGATGTTTCCCCAGGACAGTAAAGCCTGCAAATCCTCAATAATTTTAATGGTTCTCTGGGTATTGTTGTTCAGCCTGATCTGAAGAATAATATTCCATCCATAACTTAATGCTTCATAAAGCGCATGTATACATTTATATCTCAAGTCATCATCATCAAACAGAATGCCCCTTTCACTGTTAAGGGTGATGAGCATCTTATCGCCATCGGAATTAGGTTCCTTTTGGGCTTGTTCTAACAGTTTGATTGCAGAGTATATTACTTCCCTCTGACCCTTTATAATCTGTACGTTATCATGGCTGCAAAACAAGTTCCCGTTCATGGCAGAGTCAGGGCCTGCCATATTTGATGTGCAGTTATTTTTTTCCGTGTATTTATTAATGTCAATATTCTTAAGGAAACTGGCAATGCTCGAAACGTTATCCCAATTATCCTTTTTCCGAGTTTTCGCTTTTTTCAGCAGCTTTATAGAGTATCCCTGGGCTTCTTGGAGCCATATCCTAATTTTATTTTGAAGATTCATATTGCTTGTTTCTGATGTTTCAATGCCGTGCTTGTCCAGCAAATCAATTATGGCTTCCATTTGAAAACTGTTGTTAATCTTACTGGCGATATAATTACTGATAAGTTCAATATAGGAGGTATCATAAGACGGCACTCTTTCGCCCCGAAGCCACTTATATATCAAAGAAGGATCCACATTAATTTCTTTTGCCAGTTTACTGCATTTTAAATCCAGAGCATTTAATATAGCGTCAAGGCATTCACCAAAGGTTAGATACTTTTCCATATAATACTACCACCTACTTCACGACGGCATAATTGCATAATAATATAATTATAATGTGTCAAACTTCATCTTTGCTTTTTTGTCAGGGAATTGTACTGGACAAAATTCGACATTTTGCGATTTTAATTGGATTTAATTATATAATTATTTTGTGTAACTTCCGTATTATTAAATGAAATTACATAGTAAATTTGTTCATAAATTCAGCAAATGTGGAGGGTATGAGGTGTAGAAATTGTCATGAACGATTTGGAAAACGAACCCATGCTTGATGTGTTTCTTTTTGAAACCTTTGAATTGATATCTCAACTCGAAAATATAGCGCTGACAAGTGAAAAGGGGAACGCCATTGAGGCCAAAATAAATGAAATATTCAGGATTGTGCATACCATAAAAAGTTCGGCGGCCATGATGAATTTTGAAAGCATAGCATCCCTCTCCCATTCTATGGAAGATGTCTTCTACTATATCCGTGAAAACCAGCCGAGAAATGTAGATTATTCAGCTCTTACGGATATTGTCTTAAGAGGCGTTGACTTCATTAAAAATGAAGTGAATCAAATTCAGGCCGGGAATGAACCCAATCGTGATGCCTCTATAATTGTACAGGAAATAAGGGAGTTCCTTTCCTCATTGAAAAATGATGATAACTTGATTTGCCAGCAAACAAAAGAGACTCTTTCGATAAATAAGGGAAACGACGGGTTCCGTGATACGCCCGGGAAAAAACATTATAAGGCTCTGATATTTTTTGAAGATGGTTGTGAAATGGAAAATATTCGTGCATTTAATATTATACACAATTTGGAAAAATCCGTTGACATAATGGACTACTCTCCGAAAGATATTATTGAAAACCAGCAGTCAGCTGAAGTAATAAGAAAAAACGGATTTGAAATTGAGTTTAGTACAGAACTTTGTATAGACGATGTAAAAACAATTCTGTCAGATACCATTTTCCTGAAGGATTTAAAGCTGGAGTTGATAGATTCAATAAAAAAGGACTGCACTTCTATAGAGAAAAACGATCTTGAAACGGAGAATATCAAATCAACCGTAAAACAGAGCATGATAAGCGTCAATGTGTCGAAACTCGACAAGGTGATGGATCTGGTCGGTGAGCTTGTCATTTTACAGGCGATGGTCATTCAAAATCCTGAATTGGAGGGACTTAACCTGGACAGCTTTAATAAAGCCTCAAGCCAGCTCCAGAAATTGACAAATGAGCTGCAGGATGCGGTTATGTCGATGCGCATGGTGCCTCTATCCGCTACCTTCCAGAAAATGCATCGCGTTGTGAGGGATATGGGAAAGAAGCTTAATAAAAATATAGAGCTGGAGATTATCGGAGAAGAAACCGAGGTTGATAAGAATATCATTGAGCATTTATCAGACCCTCTTACCCATCTTGTGCGCAATGCAGTGGATCATGGGATAGAGACTGCTGAAGAAAGAGTGCGTAAAGGTAAGCCTGCAATAGGTAAAATCACTCTGGAGGCAAGGAATGAAAGCGGAGATGTATGGATTATCGTAAAAGATGACGGAAGAGGACTGGATAAAAAAAGTATACTGCAAAAAGCAAAACAGAAGGAGCTTTTAAAAAAACCGGAGAATGAGCTTACGGATCGGGAGATTTTTTCTTATATTTTCCTGCCGGGATTTTCTACCAAGGAGGAGATAACCGAGTTTTCAGGCAGGGGAGTGGGAATGGATGTGGCAAATAAAAACATTGAAGAAATCGGTGGAACTATCCAGATTGACAGTGTTTATGAGATTGGTACCACAGTATCTATAAAAATTCCTCTGACCCTTGCAATTATTGACGGAATGAAGGTAAGAGTCGGCAAATCTGTCTATATTATTCCTATAACTTCGATAAAAGAATCTTTTAAAGTTCAGGAATCGGCCATAATCAGGGACGAAGCCAACAACAGCGAGATAATAATGCTCAGAGGAAATTGCTGCCCGGTAATCAGGCTTCATGAATTTTTCAGTATAAAGCCTGATACTACAAACTTGAGCGAGGGCATAATTGTTGTTGTTGAAAGCGAAGGAAAACTCACTTGCCTGTTTGCAGATGAGATATTAGGGGTACAGCAGGTAGTTGTAAAAGCTTTGCCAAGATATATAAAAAATATAAAAAAAGTGAATGCCATTTCTGGCTGTGCGGTTATGGGAGATGGGAGTGTGAGCTTGATCATAGATGTATCGGGGCTGGTTAACAGTTCGTGAATTATTCTATAAAACTGTTTTTATGAAAATTGTTCGCAAAACGGAGGGAAGGGCACATGGCGGAGAAACATGAAGAAATAATGGAGATGGAGAAGGATACACAAAAAGGAAAATATCTAACGTTTTTGCTCGATAAAGAGACCTATGCTATAGAAATCAAATTTGTAACCGAAATCATAGGCATCCAGCCTATAACGGAAGTTCCCGAACTGCCTGCATATGTAAAAGGTATTATTAATTTACGGGGGAAAATAATTCCCGTAATGGATGTCAGGTTGAGGTTCAAGAAGAAAGCTATGGAATATAATGACAGGACATGCATTATTGTAATTGAAGTGAAGGACATTTCTATAGGGCTGATTGTTGATAATGTATCAGAAGTGTTATCAATTGCAGACGATGATATAGTACCTCTCCCGGATATGAACAAAGGAACAGAAAACAGATATATTAAAGCGATTGGCAAAGTCGATAAGGAAGTCAAATTAATCCTCGACTGTGAGAAACTTATAAATGACGATGATGCTGAAACAATTGGCCAAATAATATAAGCATTGGAAAAGGCAAGACTGATTACTACAAAATAGGAGGGATATCATGGCACTCTTCAAAAAAAGCAAGATAATAAACTTCCAGAAAGAAGGAATCAGACGGCTTGAAAGGAACTTGGAAAAGTTAGCGAATGGAGAATTTGATTTTGATCTGGAGCTTCCTGAAGGAGACGATTGTGTCAGAGCTGAAAGGGAGCAATTTATTAAGCTGAACCAGTATATGGCAAAAGTGAAGGAATCCTTTAAAAGTTTTGCAGAGGATATGGAAAACCTATCAAACAATATAAAAGACGGCAACCTGAACTACCGTATGGATACCACAAAGCATAAGGGCCGGTATTCAAGAATGGGCGAGGATATCAATGCAGCAATTGAGGCTATATTACAGCCATTAAATGAAGCGATTAATGTGCTCGGGAAGATGGAAACGAACGATCTTACGTTGAAAATGGAAGGTAACTATAAGGGACAGTTATCACAATTATCAGAAAGGATAAATACTCTCAATGCCAGGCTATTAAACATCGAGGATGTGTTTGTCAGGGTTTCAAATGGCGATACAAGCCAACTTGAGAAATTCATGAAAATTGGGAAGCGGTCTGAAAATGACAAACTGCTGCCTGCAGCCATAAATATGATGCAGGCTATCCGAGGTCTAATAAATGAAGTGGAAAACGTCACCCAAGAATGTATGAATGGTAATATTAAGGGTGCGAGAGGCAATGCTGAAATTTTCAAAGGTGGCTATAAGGAAATTGTAGAAGGTATCAATAATATACTTGATGTAGTAACGGAACCCTGTAGTGAAGCAGTCCGGATATTGAAGGTTATGGCATTGAATGATTTTACAATGCAAATGAGCGATAAATATAAAGGCGATTTTTGTACATTGGCCAACTCCATAAATGATGTACAAAAAAGGCTGCTGACGGTTCAAAATGTTGCAATTAAAGTTTCTCAGGGAGATATCAGTGAACTTGACAACTTCCGCAAGATAGGAAAAAGATCGGAGAACGACCAGCTTGTGCCCGCATTTACCAATATGATGGAAACGATACAAAATTTGATAGATGAAATAAAAATGCTTGCTCGCGCAGCAGCTGAAGGTGATTTACATGCAAGGGGTGATGCCGACAAGTTCAAAGGTGAATACGCAAACATCGTAAACGGTATCAATGAAATCATAAATTCTGCAGCAACACCTCTGCAAGAAATTAAGGAAGTTATGGTACACATGGCTGAGGGAATTATGGATGTATCTGTCAAAGGGAACTACAAGGGTGATTATTTAGTACTTACAAATTCCGTCAATGAAACAGCCTCAAGGCTAAAAACCGTTATTAACGAAATCAGCAATATCCTGTTAAGGATTGCACAAAATGACCTGAACATTGAAAGAGTTAGAGCGTACAAAGGCGATTTTGCACTAATTTCAGATTCTTTAAATAAAATTGTGGATTCATTGAATAAAACACTGAAGGAGATCAATACAGCTGCCGAACAAGTAGCTGCCGGAGCGGGACAAATTGCAGCCGCAAGCCAGACCTTATCCCAGGGTTCAGAGGAACAGGCGAGTTCTATTGAAGAAGTGACGGCCTCCGTAACAGAAATGGCCACACAGGTAAAACAGAATGCTGCCAATGCAAGTCAGGCAAATGATTTAAGCTTGGTGGCAAAAAACAATGCGATTAAAGGCAATGAGCAGATGAAAGAAATGTTGCAAGCAATGTATGAGATTAATGAATCATCAACAAACATTTCAAAGATTATTAAAGTAATAGATGATATCGCTTTCCAAACAAACATTCTGGCTTTGAATGCAGCCGTTGAAGCAGCACGGGTAGGGCAATACGGAAAAGGCTTTGCCGTTGTGGCTGAGGAGGTCAGGAATCTGGCTCAGAGGAGTGCAAATGCGGCTAAAGAAACAACAGCTATGATAGAAAGCTCAATTGAGAAAGTCAGCATAGGAACAAAAATTGCAAATAATACAGCTGAGTCGCTAAATGAAATTGTTGAGAGCGTCAGCAAAGCGGCTGAGCTTGTCAGCCAGATTTCTTCTACATCCAATGAACAGGCTTCAGCTATTACACAAATCAACCAGGCTGTTGAAGAGGTGTCTCAGGTGGTACAAACCAATGCCGCAACGGCTGAAGAAAGCGCAACCGCAAGTGAGGAACTATCCAGCCAGGCTGAAATGTTAAAGCAAATGGTTAACAGATTTAAACTTAGAGCTGTAAATGATTCGGGCTTGCCCGGTCTTGAGAGGCTAAGTCCGGATATTATCCATGCAATTGAAGAAATGATTGAAAAAAGGGACAAGGTAGAGGAAAATGAAGAAATAGAAAATTTGGTGTAGAAAAGACATGAAATAATAAATGTCTTCATTGACAAGGGCCGAATTTTTATTGTATATTTTAGGAGAAATTTTGACTAAGAAGGTCAAAGACGCCTTGGAATCGGCGCCGCAATATGCAGCAAAATGAAATAAACACCTTGTAATTTCCTTGCCCGGCTTATTTGTGAGCATGCAAGTGACCATATAAGACAGACCAGCCACGAAGGTTGGATAAAACCACAGAATGGTTTTATTCACTTGAGTGGCTGTTTTTTTGTCCAAAGCCTATGAAACGAGGGTGCAATAAATCCTCTGAGGGAGAAATGCCGTCTCATGAAAAAGACCGGTTTTTTGAAAAAGATATTTAACCGTGCCAATCCCAGTATGGGGGTTATAATAATTATTTTGAGCGCTCCGGCCCTTATATCTATGCTCTTTGGCGTGGCCCTCGGTCCTGTTACGGTTGCCCCGGAAAAGGTGACAAAAATACTGTTAAGCCATATACCGGGACTTGGAGAGCTGATACCGCCTTCATGGGAACAGCTTGACCAGAATATTGTCCTTGGACTGCGCCTCCCCAGAGTATGCCTCGGGATGGTGGTCGGCGCGTCGCTCGCTGTCACCGGCGTAGCAATGCAGGCTCTTGTGAGAAACCACCTTGCGGATCCTTTTATTCTCGGCGTATCGTCAGGTGCTTCGGCATTTGTCACGTTGGGGATGCTATTTGGGGTGTTTTCATTCCTTGGCGAATATTCGCTGCCCATTAGCGCATTTATCGGCTCCGCCGTTACAATTGTTTTTGTTTATACAATCTCAAGGGTGCGCGGATGCATTAACATAACCCAGTTTCTGCTTTCCGGTGTTGCCATATCGATGATTATGGACGGTTTTACGCAGATTATTACGCTAAGCGCGCCCAATGCTCTCGGATTACACAACGCAACCTTTTGGATATCCGGCAGCCTTGCGGGAGCCAAATGGGGATACCTTACGCTTCCGCTCGGCGTTCTGGTCGTCTGTATGGTCATACTTATGATAAATTATCGCGGCCTCAATCTGCTTCTGCCCGGCGACGAGAGTGCGGGCGCCCTTGGGGCTCGGATTTCGGACCGATCGGTATTGACCTCATAACATTACAATAAATATTGTGTTAATAAATCTTATTGACACTATATATTGTGTATGATAGACTTATTAATAACTTAATATTGGTAAATACAGGTGATTGGAACTTGGCATGTTCCGATTTAAAAGGGAAGCAGGTGCAATTCCTGCACGGTCCCGCCGCTGTGATGGGGAGATGTTTCATGAATACCACTGGGAGATTCCGGGAAGGTTGAAACATTGATGAACCAGAGTCAGAAGACCTGCCTGTATTTATAACACCATTACTCTACGGACGATAGGGAGGTGTTATAAGTGCTCACAAACTGCTGTTGTAAGCATTTTGGCCTCTTGACTGTCTGGTTGAGAGGCTTTTTTGATGCTTGAAAGTAAGCTTTAGTACTAATTTTAAAAACTGCAAATTATAGGGAGGCGTCCATATGATAAAAGAAATTATTAAAAGGGATGGAAGAAGAGAAAAATTTCAACCCGAGAAAATTACCTTTGCCATTTTTAAGGCTGCAACCGCATGCGGGGGCAAGGATTTTGAGCGCGCAGAACAATTGTGCAGACAGGTTGTTGAGATAGCTGAAAGCAAGTACTGCGATAAAACTCCTGATGTAGAAGCTATACAGGATATCGTGGAAAAGGTTTTGATAGAAAACGGCCATGCGAAAACCGCCAAAGCATACATACTATACCGGGAAAAGAGAAAAAGCGCCCGTGAAATCAATGCACTTATAGGCGCAACAATAGATATGTTCTCGGATTATCTTGGCGACAAGGACTGGCACATCCAGGAAAATGCCAACACCCTGAAAAGTGTTAATGGGCTTAATAATTATGTAAGGGAAATTTTTACCATGAAATATTGGCTCCACGAGATATACCCTGTTGAGGTAAGGGAAGCCCATGAAAGCGGGAACTGCCATATACATGATCTGGGATTTTTCGGCCCTTATTGTGCCGGCTGGGATTTACGGCAGTTGCTGCTGGACGGATTCGGAGGGGTGGACGGAAAAGTGGAGAGCCGTCCTGCAAAGCATCTCCGTTCATTTCTTGGGCAGATTGTGAATTCAACATTCACAACCCAGGGCGAAACGGCAGGCGCCCAGGCATGGTCCAGCTTTGATACATATTGCGCTCCTTTTATCAGGTATGATGGGCTGACATACAAGCAGGTAAGGCAGTGCATACAGGAATTCGTATTCAACATCAATGTGCCTACCCGCGTAGGATTTCAGTGCCCTTTTTCCAATTTGACTTTTGACATTAAAGTGCCTTCCGTCCTTAAAGACCAGCCTGTAATTATAGGCGGGAAATTCATGGCTGAGACTTATGGCGATTTCCAGCAGGAAATGGACATCTTCAACAGGGCTTTCTGTGACGTGATGCTGGAAGGGGATGCAAAAGGCAGAGTATTCACCTTCCCCATCCCGACAATTAACATTACCAGGGATTTCGACTGGGGAAACCCTGTAGTGGATGAGTTTATGAAAATAACTTGCAAGTACGGAATTCCATACTTTGCGAACTATGTTAGCTCAGACCTTTCACCTGAGGATGCCGTATCCATGTGCTGCCGCCTGCGCATCGACACCAGCGAACTCAGGAAAAGAGGCGGAGGACTGTTCGGGAGCAACCCTTTGACCGGCTCCATCGGCGTGTTTACCATAAACCTTCCAAGAATCGGCTACCTTTCGTCCACAGCAGATGAATTTAAAGAAAGGCTCAGGAGAATAGCCGTTATAGGGAAAACTTCCCTGGAAATCAAGAGAAAGGTGATAGAGCAGCAGTCCGACAGAGGGCTGTATCCCTACTCGACTTATTATTTGAGGCACGTAAAGGAAAGGACGGGGCAATACTGGTACAATCATTTCAACACTATAGGCGTCATAGGGATGAACGAAGCACTGCTCAACTTTATGGGAAAAGACATTGCCACGGAGGAGGGACAGGCCTTTGCAATTGACATAATGAAGTATCTTAGGGAAATCCTTATGGAGTTCCAGAAAGAAACGGGACACTTCTACAACCTGGAAGCCACCCCTGCCGAAGGGGCATCATACCGGCTGGCAAAGCTGGACAAAGATAGATACCCTTCCATTATTACAGCGGGAGAAAAGGTGCCATACTATACAAATTCAACCCAGTTACCTGTGGGATACACCGACGACATATTCCAGGTACTGGAACTTCAGGACGAGCTGCAGTCTTTATATACAGGAGGTACGGTACAGCACTTATACCTCGGTGAAAGCATAGAGGATATTGGCCTCTGTAAAAGACTGATACAGAAAATATTTAACCGATATAAAATGCCTTATATATCAATTACCCCTACTTTCAGCATATGCAGGGAACATGGCTATATAAAGGGAGAGCATTTCACATGCCCCGACTGCGGTGCCAAAACAGAGGTGTGGTCCAGAGTGACGGGGTACTTAAGGCCGGTACAAAACTACAACCCCGGAAAAAGGGAAGAATATTTCAACCGTAAAAAATTCAAGATACCGGCGCAGGTATCATGACGTATCTGATGCAGGCGACAAGCAATGGAGCATAGGCTATAAGAATTGCTTACGGAGGGCGGTATGAAAATTGCGGGTTTGCAAAAAAACTCATTTGTAGATTATCCGGAAAAAATTGCCGCAGTTATTTTTACTCCCGGCTGCAACATGAACTGTTTTTACTGCCACAACCAGGTACTTTTGGGTAAGAATGCGGATAAAAACCTGATTGACACTGAGGAGGTCCTGGGATTCCTGGCCGGCAGGAGAGGGTTTCTTGAGGGTGTGGTGATAAGCGGCGGCGAACCGATGCTCCAGAGCGGGCTTGAAGAATTCATGCAAGATGTGAAAAGGATGGGCTATTCTGTAAAGCTGGATACCAACGGAACCAATCCTTGTATGCTGAAAAAGCTTATAGACGGCAGGCTCGTGGATTATGTGGCTATGGATATCAAGGCTCCTCTTCATAAATATAGCCAAATATGCAGGACTTATGTTAATATTAATGAGATACAGGAGAGCATAGATTTATTGATGCAAGGAAGAGTTGATTATGAATTCCGCACTACTTTTGTACCGCGGCTTAACGAAGAAGATATACTCCGTATTGCCGGCAGAATAAAAGGCGCAAGGCTGTATGTGCTGCAGCAGTTTAGGGGGCAGGCAGTGCAGGGAAAAAAGGCGGACACGCGTTTGTATGTTCGCCCCCACAGCAGCCATTATATCAAAAGTGCCGCCGAAAAAATCAAAGATCTGGTGGAAAGGTGTGAAACCAGGGGCTGTGTGTAATGGGTTGACTATGCATTAATAAGATACGCTTTTTTGAGCTGTGGAAAAAATAAGGTTTTCTCGGCGGCGCTGTGTTAAAATCAGGAGACATTTGTGACAAAGGTGGAAGCCCTTGGACAACAATGGGTTTAAAAAATCATTAAGGGAGGAATCCATGAACTGAAATCTAAAAGATTTTATAAAAGAATCAATATTTTACATGACGATGGACAATTTATCGTATACAATAAATAACGTAAACTAAATATCCGGAACAGGGGCTAATTGTGGTTCTGATGAACAGAATCCAAATTAGTGAAAAGGGAAGTCGGGTGAAAATCCTGCGCGGTCCCGCCGCTGTAAAAGAGGAGTCCTCCTAAGATAGCCACTGGGAGACCGGGAAGGTTGAGAGGATGATGATGCTTGAGCCAGAAGACCTGCCTGTTTTAGTACACCGTTAACTCTACGAGCTATAGGGGGTGTTTTTGCGGTAACGGACAGGTTAACTGCGTTTACTGTGGGACCTCTTAACGATTTGCGTTGAGAGGTTTTTTAGGTTTGTATAGATTTATCAGTGGTTTATGGAGTTTGCAAATTAAATTGGAGGAGACATTTGAATGCTGAAAATAAATAAATTTATAGCTTTATCGGTAGCAGTATTTATGATTATAGCAGTTTTTTCAGGATGCGGTGCTAAAGACGGCAATGGAGCAAAGGATAGCTCGGCGACAGCAGAGCAAGGGACAGCGGGGCAAGGGCAGCAAGAAGCACAGGAAAAGGCTCAGGAGTACAAAAAGGATGCCGGAGTCTATCCTTTAAAGGTCAAGGACTTTGACGGATATGAAATGACGATTGAAAAGAAACCTGAAAGTATCGTGTCTTTGGACCTGGGGACGGATGAAATTCTTTTATCCCTTGTAGACAAAAGCAGGATCAAGGCGCTGTCCGGGAAAAGTGCAGAGGATGAAGGAATTTCAAATATCGCTGATAAGGCAAAGGAATTCCCGAAAGCAGAGCAGAATGTAGAAATGGTGATATCCCTAAGGCCCGATATAGTTTTTGCGGCGAGCTGGATGGGAAAAGAAATGATCCAGCAGATAAGAGACGCAAAGATACCCGTTTACTGCCACGGGACGGCTACAAGTATCGAGGAACAGAAAAAAGTGATACTGGAAATAGCTCATGTTTTGGGTGAGGATGCCAAAGGGCAGGAAATCGTGGCTGATATGGATAAAAAGCTTAAGGAAATAGAAGAAAAGGTGAAGACATTAAAGCCTGAGGAAAAGCTTACCGTATTGAGCTACAACTCATATGGCACTACTCACGGAAAAGGCACCACTTTTGACGATATTGTAACAAGGGCGGGCCTCATAAATTGTGTAGCAGAGGCAGGCATGGAAGAGTATCCCAAGATTTCGAAAGAGAAAATTGTTGAGCTCAATCCCGACGTCATTATCCTGCCTACCTGGTATTATGAGAAGAAAGAGGACCCGGTTGCATTTGCCGATGAAGTCAAAAGGGATAAAAGCCTTGCATCTGTAAAGGCGATTAAAAACGACAGGGTTTATATGCTGCCTGAAAAACACATGAGCTGCGTCTCCCAATACATTGTCCTGGGGGTTGAGGATGTAGCAAAAGCAGTATATCCACACTTGTTCAAGTGATAAAATGTGGTTGTTGGTCAGTGTTTTTTAATTGTCGGCTGATTCATCCTATCACCCTTTATTCAGAATGGAGACCTTTGGTATGCTTACTAAAAAAGATTACGGAAACAGGAGAAAGAAATACGGTGAAATACTGCTGCTTATGGCAGTTATGCTGATTTTGACTATAATTTCGGCAACTGCCGTCGGTGCGGTCAGCGTCCCATTTTTTGAAACTGCAAAGATCATATTAAAAAACTTTGGCCTGGTAGAATTTAAATCATTTACGGAAAGTCAGGAGTCGATAATATTCTTTGTAAGGTTTCCAAGGGTTGTAATAGCGGCCCTGGTTGGAGCCGCCCTTGCAGCTTCCGGCACCGTTATGCAGAGCATATTCAGAAACCCTATGGCAGACCCGGGAGTTATAGGAGTTTCCAGCGGAGCAAGCCTTGGAGCGGTGACAGCCATTGCATTGGGATTAACCGCAAAAAGCATGTATTTTATGCCTGCTTTTGCAACTGCAGGAGCATTCGCTGCAGCCTTTGTCATCTTCCTTCTGTCTTCGAGAGGCGGGAAGATACAGGTGCTGACCCTGATACTTGCAGGCATTGCGGTGAGCACCTTTATCAGCGCTGTTACCTCCCTTATTCTTACCAGGATTAGCGAGTACCAGGTCAGGGAATATCTTTTCTGGGCGGTGGGTAGCCTCAGTGCCAGCAGATGGGAACATGTGAACCTGGTCATCGTACCCATCGTCATATGCATAATTGTTTTGAATGTTTTTGCCAGGGACCTCAATATACTTTTGCTTGGAGAAGAAGAAGCCCAGTCGGTTGGCCTGAACCCTTCCAGGGCAAGGAAACGCCTCCTGTTTTTTGCTTCAGTAACAACGGCGATGGCGGTTTGTGTCAGCGGGAATATAAGCTTCGTGGGACTTATTGTCCCCCATATAATGAGACTGATTGTCGGGCCTGACAACAGGATACTTCTGCCTGCCAGCGCAGTGGCGGGGGCAATTTTCCTGGTTGGCTGTGACCTTGTGGCAAGGGTGGTCACTATACCGTCAGAGATCGAAGTGGGCATTGTGACTTCACTGCTGGGGGCGCCGTACTTTTTGTACCTTTTGAACAGGGCAAGGAAAGAGGGGGTTGCTTTGTGACGGGGGAAAAAGATGCTGTATTGATTATTCAGGGCTTGGACTATGAAATAAACGGCTCCAGGATTCTTAAAAATATCAACCTTGTAGTGAGAAAAGGAGAGTTTGTGGGGTTTATAGGTCCAAACGGGGCAGGTAAAACCACGCTGTTAAAATGCATAAACGGGATCAATAAAGCTAAAGGGGAAATAAAAATAAAAGGTGAAAGCATAAGAAATTTGAGCGAAAAAAGAATTGCGAAGGAAGCCGCCCTTATGCATCAAAACACCTCCATATCGTTTCCTTTTCCCTCCATAGATATAGTAATGATGGGAAGGTACCCCCATTTAAAAAGGGCCCAACCCGAAGGAAAAGAAGATTACAGGATTGCAAGGGAGAACATGGAGTACACCGATACGCTTAAGTTCGAAAACGATCCGGTTACTCAGCTTTCAGGCGGAGAAAGGCAAAGGGTGCTGTTTGCAAAGGTGCTTACCCAGCAGACTGATCTGCTGCTGCTGGATGAGCCCACCGCCAGCCTTGATATTACCCATCAGGAACAAATTTTCAAGTACTCCCGCGAATTGAGCGATGCAGGGAAAACGGTCATAGCCGCGGTACATGACCTTAAGATAGCGTCGCGCTATTGCTCAAGGCTGGTCCTTATTAAAGACGGTGAAATTATAGCCGATGGGAAACCTGATGAGGTCCTCACATCCGAAAACATATCCAAAGCATACGGCGTAAACGCGCTGGTGTATAAAAACACCTTTACGGGGTTGTTGGATTTTTATATTTACGGGCGCAACAGCGGAGAAACGAGGGAAAGTGTGCATGTGATCGGCGGGGGAGGCTCTGCTTCGGGGGTTATACGCTACCTTTTTGAAAACGGCTTTAAGGTTTCAGCAGGAGTTTTTTTTCACGGGGACAGCGACCTGAAATGTGCGGAAGTGTTTGGGATAGACTGCGTAAGCTCAAAGCCTTTCAGCGATATTTGCGAAACTTCTTTTGACGCCAATGTAAAGAAAATAATGAGTGCAGAAATTACTATACTATGCAATATGCCTTTCGGAAACCAGAATATTAAGAACCTTGAGGCTGCAAAGCATGCGAACAGGCTGATCATAATAGAAGATGAGCCTGTGGAGGCAAGGGATTTTACAGGGGGAACAGCTACCCGACTGTATAATGATTTAAGAAAAAAAGCGATTGTAACCACGTCAGCCAGGTTTCATGAAGTGATTTGAGGAGCATGAATTGGAGGCAAAATGGAGCAACCTATACGAACTCGCGGACCAAGATAAAGAGCATGGCGAAAAGCTTTTGTAAAATTTATAAAAAAACTTGACATACAGTTGTCAGCTTTGCTGTGATATAATAAAGACAAAAGATGGAATTTTAGCAAAAGACAAGTCAAAAAAACTTATTATGGGAAGGAAACAGGGCATAAAGGTTGACTGGCAGGTACCGGTTGATTTTATACCGAGCAGTGAGAGGATTTTGAAATGAGTGAAAAAATAGTTGATTACAAAAAAGAATACAAGGATTTATACATGCCGAAAGATAAGCCGGTTTTAATTGAGGTGCCGCCTATGAATTTCCTCATGGTGGACGGAAGGGGCGACCCCAATAACAATTCTGAATTCCAGCATGCGATTGAGCTGCTGTATGGGCTGTCCTATACCATCAAGATGAGCAAGAAAAAAGGGAAGCAGCCTGACGGTTATTTTGAATATGTGATTCCTCCCCTCGAAGGGTTGTGGTGGATTGATGAGGGCAGCTTTTCTTTTGAAAAAAGGGATAACTGGAAATGGACTTTGATGATACGCCAGCCGGAGTTTGTAAATGAGGAACTTGTTCAATGGGCAACTGCCGAATTGATGAGAAAAAAGCCGGAATTAGCAGCTAAAAAGGCTCGTTTTGAAGTTTTTGAAGAGGGTCTGTGCGTACAGATTATGCACATCGGACCTTATTCCGCCGAGCCTGAGACTATGAAGAAGGTAGAGGCCTTTCTTTCAGAACAGGGATTGAAGGACAGGCTGTCAAGCGGTGGAAAGCATCACGAGATTTATCTTTCAGACCCGAGAAAATGCAAGCCTGAAAGCATGAAAACGGTACTCAGGCAGCCGGTGGAAAGGGCTTGACTACAAGGAGTGATATGGAAATTTAAGCAATTCATTTTTTCTTCTTATTTTTGTTTTTGCTGTCCATGACTGCTTTAATCGGTTCCTTGTTTTCGGCTATCTGATCATTATAAAAAGCCGGATCGCCGAGAACGTCCTTTACTATATTTTTATCTGCTTTCTTCTCCTTCATTGACACATCCTCCTGCCCATAATCATATTAATTATTTTTATCAAGTTTTTAATAAATATGAATTCGGCAATATAGAATATTTTTACAATTAAGCTTGCCAAATTGGTGGATTTGAAAGTTTATCCATTTTTTTGATTTCATGTTGACAACGGTGTGCTGTAGATATATAATAAACATACTTAATAAATACACTTTATAAAGTATATTTATTAATATTTTGATAAAGGAGAAGAATATGGCTGTCGGAAATGCCAAATTAATGAAAGAAATTAATTTAGACATCGTCAGAAGGGTAATGAAAGAGAACAAAAGGGCTACGAAGCCGCAGTTGGCGAAGCTGACGGGGTTAAGCGTGGTGACCATCAACTCCCTTGTTGAAATTCTATTGAGGAATGGAGAAATTTTTGCTGATGAGCTGGAAGCCTCCAATGGCGGCAGGCCTGCAACAGCCTATTGCTTTAATGAGCAATACAGCTTGGCATTGACCATTTACCTAAGTGAATGCAAACTGAAGGATTTAATCCATGTGGTTGTTGTCGATTTATACGGCGAAGCGGTTGAATCAAGGGAGGCCGTATTAGATGAAATATCAGAGAGCAGCTTTGATCCGGTGATTGAGGAAATGCTGGAAAAGTACCCCAACATTAAATCGATAGGCATCGGCATGCCCGGCCAGGAAGTCAGGGGAAAGGTGGAAAACAGCGATTACCAATCCCTTGAGGGGAAAGCCTTGATCACCCGCTTAAGAAATAAGTTTCAAATCCCTGTAGTGTTTGAAAATGATGTGAATGCCGCTGTATTGGGATATTGCATTTCAAATGAATGCAGCGATAAAAACGTGGTTGGCATTTACATTCCCGAAAAATATCCCTTGGGTACAGGTATTTTTATCAACGGTGACATATATAGAGGGAAAGACGGCTTTGCCGGTGAAGCTAAATTCCTTCCGGATGGAATTCAATGGGATAATCCGGCCTATGTTTCTAAAAATATTTCAGCGGCCCTTAAAAATTTAATCATTACATTTACGTGCCTTTTGAATCCGGATAGGTTGGTGATTTACAGAGAAAACCTCACAAAAGAAGAGGTTGACTCCGCCATTGCCGATTGCCAGAAGGTTGTAAAGGCCGAATTGATGCCTGAAGTTATTGTGTCTGACAATTTCAGTGAAGATTTTGCAAAGGGCATTAAGCAAATTGCGCTCAAACCCTTAGAACCACAGTGGAAGTGAGGAAGAAGTAGAAAAATGACAACATTATTGCTTATTATCATCATCTATATCTCTTTTATCAGCCTAGGTCTTCCGGATTCGATGCTGGGGACCGCATGGCCGACCATTCGTACCGATTTATCATTGCCGATGGCTGGGGCAGGCTTGATCTCCATGATTATATCCGGAGGGACTATTGTTTCCAGCATGCTGAGCGGCAGACTCATCAATAGGCTGGGAACCGCTAAACTCACTTTGATCAGCGTTTTTATGACTGCGATGGCTTTACTGGGGTTTTCCTTCAGCAAAAGCTATCTATGGCTATGTATGATGGCAATATCACTGGGACTGGGAGCCGGAGCGGTTGATGCCGGATTGAATAATTTTGTAGCTTTGCATTTTTCAGCGAGGCACATGAGCTGGCTTCATTGCTTCTGGGGAGTCGGAGCGACGGCGGGACCCGTTATCATGTCGGCCGCTATTTCTCAAACCGGGCTGTGGCGAAGGGGCTATTTATCAGTTGCCGTAATTCAGAGCTGCCTGTTCATCATTTTATTGGTTTCTTTGCCAATCTGGAGAGCATTTAAAGATGATTTTAAAGATAATGGAGAAGAAAATGCAGCTGTGGAAGATGAAAGCCGGAAGCTGTTTAAGTTGCCCGGAATAGGTACGGCGCTTGTCGGCTTTTTCTGCTATTCCGCGCTGGAGGTAGCTGCCGGCTTATGGGGTGCGAGTTATCTAGTGCAGATCAAAGGCATTTCTGCTGAGGTTGCAGCGGGTTGGATATCAGCCTATTACTTGGGAATTACCATAGGAAGATTTATCAATGGGTTTATTACTGCTAAATTTAGTAATCCGGCGCTGATTCGCGGCGGTCAGTTCATCATCGGAATAGGAACCCTGTTGTTGCTGTTTTTTAATCAAACATATATCAACCTGGCCGGGTTGGTTCTTGTAGGAATGGGCTGTGCCCCAATTTATCCTTCCATGTTGCACGAAACGCCGGTCCGTTTCGGCAAAAACAATTCCAGCAGACTGATGGGGATACAAATGGCCTTTGCCTACATGGGATCAACCCTGATGCCCCCACTCCTTGGGCTGATTATGGACGCATTAGGGATAGGACTTTATCCGGTATTTATTCTAGCACTGCTGATCGTAATGTCTATAAGCAGTGAAAAAGTAAACAGGCTGATGACGAGAAGGGTTAAGGCGGTGAGCCGGTTGGATTTGCACATGCACTCAAATATAAGCAGCGACGGCGAGTGTTTGCCGTAAAAAGGGATGCTGCTTTGCTGTCAAACAAGACTAAAAGAGACCGGAAAGCATTATCCTTTACGGCATTTACGGGGTAGAGGAAGCAGATGCTTACTATGAGTTTAATAGAAACTTTGTGAGGCGGTGTCGGGGAAAGGCTGAGCAGGACACAGGCTGCGTGCAGATAGGAAATATTGGAAAGCATTGCATCTCTTGCATTAAAAAAGCTTATATTTACTAAGCTTTTTTTATTTGCTATAATTACATTATTAACCTCAGTTTTTGTCTATTTTTACACAAAAGTACATTAACTACAGTAAATAGGAAAATAGGAGATGCAGTATGCCAGAGGAAGCCCGGTATATATTGAGAGGTGCATTACGTGCTCTGAAGACTAATCTGCTCAACCTTTCAATAAGTGTCAAGATAATAATGTATTATTTGGTGCTGTTGCTGGTCTCGGTATTTCTAAGCGGGATTTTGTACCAGCAGCTCCTATCCAGAACCATATCGGGGAGGATGAGCGACTTGTCCATTCAGATGCTCCATTCTATGAGATCAAACTTCAATTCCATCATTGACACCGCCGGAGAGTATTCGAAGCTGATCATGAGCAATGAAGAAATCCAGGATTGCCTAAGGAATGCGTCTCCAAGCTCAGGCTATGATCACCGCAACCAGTTAAGGATATACACTTCTGTCATGAGGCTTATAAACAACAGCTCGATGATTTCATCCGTCTATATATTTGATAATTACGGCAACAGCTATAAAATCGTGAAAGACGGGATGGACAGGCTGAATGTCAAAGATATCACTGAGGTGGAATGGTACCCGGATGTAAAGGCAAAAAAAGGTGGCATCATGCTCAGGCTGAATGCCGGAGGTCTATTCCAACCGACAAGGCATCAAGGGAATTATATATCCCTGATAAGGGAAATCAACGACATAAACTCTCAAAGCGCGATGGGAATAATTATTGTAAATGTTATGGAGAGCGCTGTCAGAAATGAGTACAAGGATCTTGGCGGCAGCTACAATACTGACGTGGTGATTCTTGATGATAGAAATAGTATTGCCGTAAAAGGAGCAAACGGACTGGGCTTTGATACGGTCAAGTTTGCTTCTCGCAGCAGCTCGAAAGACAGCAACTGGACCATATGGAAATCAGACGGCGTTGAATATATGGCTTCCTATTTGAAAATTCACGAATACGACTGGAAAATAGTCAGCGTCATTCCTCTGCGTGAATTTTCAAAAGAAACGAGGATGTTCAGCCTGATCGCTTTTCTGGTCATTGCGGGGAACGGTATCCTACTGTTTATAGGGGCGATAATAATATCAAGGCTGATTACCGTGCCGATTAAAAAATTGCTGGAATCCATGAAAGGCATAGAGAGAGGCGAGTTCAAAAGGGTGAATATAAAGGCGGGAAACGATGAGATAGGAAGGCTGAGGGATGGCTATAATACCATGATAGGAGAGATACAGAACCTGATTTCAAAAATCGTGGCGGAGCAGAAAATGAAGCGCAAAATTGAGCTTGACTCTCTCCAAGCCCAGATTAAGCCTCACTTTCTGTATAATACTTTTGACGCTATAAGCTCCCTTGCCCTGTCGGGAAGAAACAAGGATGTCTATACCATAATGAAAGCCCTGGGGAATTATTACAGGACAAGCTTGAGCAAAGGCAAGGAAGTTATAACCATAGGCGAAGAAGTGGACGTGGTGATGAACTATCTTAAAATACAAAAGTACAGGTACGAAGACATGTTTTCGGTGGAATATGATATAGATGAGGAAGCCAAAAATTACAAAATATTAAAGCTGACGCTGCAGCCTTTCGTCGAAAATGCGCTGTATCATGGGATAAGGCCTAAGGGCTCAAGCGGGAATATTTTTATCGCAGTAAAATATCACGTCGACCATGTATTGCTGCAAGTATCCGATGACGGCGTAGGCATGAGCGAGGAAGAAATTGCCGACATCGTCGATTGTAAAGTCGCCGCGAAGAATTCCGGCTTTGGGATCCGCGGAACCATCGAACGCTTGAGAATCTTTTACAGCGTCGAAGACATCGTCGCCATTGAAAGCCGTAAAGGCTGGGGAACAAAAGTGTCTATAAAAATACCGCTGCAAGGAGAAAATAAGAATGTCCAATGAGTTGATAAAGGTAATGATTGTTGATGATGAGCCGCTGGTGAGAAATCTGCTGAAATCATGCATAAATTGGGAAGACATAGGCATGGAAATCGCCGGGGAAAGCGCAAGCGCCCTGGAAGGGATCGAGATGGTTGACAGGATTTTGCCGGATATAATATTTACCGACATTTGCATGCCGGTGATGGATGGTTTGGAGTTCAGCAAAAGAGTGATTGAAAAGCATCCGGGCATCAAAATTGTTATTCTGACGGGCCATGAGGAGTTTGAGTATGCCAAAAAAGGCATAAAAGTGGGCGTTGCGGATTTTCTCCTCAAGCCCATCAATGATGAGGAAATAACCAGGACGGCGTTGACGATAAAAGAAAAGCTTGTGGCCGAAAGGATGCTGACGGAAGAGTATGAGAGGCTCAAGGAGCAGCTGCGGCAGAATATGCCTTTTCTCAGGGAGAAGGTGCTGAATGAGCTGATTCAGGGCAGTGCTGATTTAAAGTCTGTCAAAGACAGAATGGCGTATTTTGATATAAAGGTCAAAGAAGATATTTTTCAGGCGGCAGTCATAGAGATATTCAGCGCCGAGGAAGTTGACCCGACGGATGAGGAAAAGGAGCTCATATATAAAATGAGGTGCCTGGAGCTTACCCGCCGGTTTTTTGATAAGGATCCTTTTGTACAGGTGTTTTTTGACAACAGCCAGAGGATCGTGGTTTTATGCAATGAAAGCTCGGTGGATTTGGGCGAATGCTGTGAAATGATCAAATCAATGCTGATAAACAGGTTAAAATGCTTTGTTTGCATTGGCATTGGGAATGCATATGACGGGATGGACAGGGTATGGATGTCCTATAAAGAGGCTTGCGATGCATTGAGGTACAGATTTATAGTCGGCAAGAACCAGGTTATCAGCTTTTCGGATATTTACTTTTCCCAAGAGGTCCGAACCAATGTAGACAGCAACTTGATGGGCAACTTTTGCTTTTATCTTAAATCAGGGCTAAAAGACAAGTGGGAAGAGCTTATCAATGCGGTTTTCAGCGAAACAGAGCCGGGGGTATCGACAAAGGAACAGGCAAGGGTTTTTGCCTGCAATTTTGTCGCCAATGTTTTAAATGTGCTCATGGAATCAGGTATAAAGCAGGAAGAGGTTTTTACTGAGAATAGCCAGCCCTTTGAGACGGTATTCAAGCTGGATACATTGCCGGACATGAAGGACTACCTTAAAAATATTTCTTACAAGGCTTCACAGGCCGTAAACAGCATGCGGGCAAAAAGGGCGAGGAAAATAATACAGGATGTGAAGGAGTATATAGACGACAACTTCTCAAACTCCAATCTGACCCTTTCGGAGGTCGCGAAGAAATTCTATGTCAATCTAAGCTATTTAAGCCGGATTTTCAAAGAGGAAACAGGTTACACTTTTGTTGACTATATCATAAAGCTGAGGATGGAGAAAGCTATAAAGCTTCTTGACGAAACCGACAAGAAGGCATACGAAATTGCCGAGGAGGTAGGAATAAACGACCCCCATTATTTCAGCGCCTGTTTTAAGAAATATACGGGTGTGTCAATTAACCAGTATAAAAAGTCAAGATGACTCCGGACGGCCTTTCTCGCAAGATGTACGCGTTTCACCATTCATATATTTTTTATATACGGTAAAAAATTTTAACCTTTTAGTAAACTGATTCAATTCAAATCAAATTTTGGGTGCTGTATTATTGATTTTGAAACTTCCAGAGAAATCCAAGGAAATAAAATGTAAAGGAGGATATCAAATGAGCAGTAAGGTGTCAAAGATCTTGAGCATTGTCATCGCATTGGTGATGATTGCCGGCCTGGCTGCATGCGGAAGCACCTCAACGGATAAGGGACAGCCTGCCGGAGGGGCAGAAACCGCCGGCACCCAAAAGGAAGAAGCAAAGAAGGAAGAGGGCAAAACGACAACAATTAAGTTCTGGACCCTATGGACAGAAACCGTTCAGGATGCTAACGCGAAAGCCTTCTGGAGGGTGCTGGGAAATTATAAAAATGATTTACCCGACATCGTCATAGAGCATGATGCAACAGAAAACGAGGCCTACAAGACTAAAATAAAGACCGCTATCGCTGCAAACGAAGGCCCGGACGTATTTTTCACTTGGGGAGCAGGCTTCCTTAAGCCTTTTGTTGAGGCAGGAAAGGTTCTTCCCCTCGACGATTACCTTAAAGACGGTACGGCGGACAGAATAAACCCCGGCACGACGACGTATTTTACCTTCGACGGAAAGACATACGCTCTCCCCGCCTACCAGTGGGTGGCGGTCCTCTACTGCAACAAGGAGCTCTTTGAAAAGAACAATGTCAAAATCCCGGACACTTATGAAGAACTGCTGGATGCCGTCAAGGCCTTCAGGGCTAAGGGCATATCGCCTATAGCTGTCGGCGAAAAAGACAGGTGGCCCGGAATGTTCTGGCAGAATGCGCTTGCTTTGCGAATCGGAGGTGCCCAGCTTTGCCAGGATGCACTGGCCAAGAAAGCGTCCTTCGACCAGCCGGCTTTTGTCGAATCCGCAGCGAAGCTGAAAGAGCTAGTTGAGGCCAAGGCTTTTATCGACGGAAACATGGGGCTTACTAATCCTGAAGCCGACGCAACCTTTATGGAAGGCCAAGTGCCTATGTACTACACGGGCAACTGGTATGCCGGCAACATCATGGATGAAAGCAGCAAAGTAAAGGACAAAGTGATATGTAAGAAATTCCCTGCTGTATCCGGTGGTAACGGCACCATGGATGAATTTTTAGGCGGCTCCATCGACGGCTTGTGCGTATATGCGGATTCCAAAGAAAAAGACACAGCTGTGAGAGTTGTTAAATACTTTGCAGAGGCTCTGGCTAAGGAGCTTAACGCGACTGGCGCCGGACTTCCGACCTGGAAGGTTGAGGATGCACCAGGTGCGCAAATCAATCCCATAACCCAGCAGATCAAAGAGCTGATCAAGGATGCGAAGGGATATGTGCTGGCGTGGGATACCTTCCTCGAAGGAGCCGATGCCGAAACCCATAAAAATCTTGTAGCAGAGATATTTGGCGGCGCTATAACGCCTGAGGATTTTGCAAAGGAAATGCAGAAACTGAACGAAAAGAAATAAGCAGCACTGGATTTTAGAAAATAGTGGTTAAGGATTTTCCTTGACCACTATTCAATTATGAGGTGGACATATGGATAGAGTATTAGGAGATAAAAAAGCGATCTTCATATTTATTTTTCCAGCCTTTGCCGTATTTTCAGGCATGATAATCATCCCTATACTTTTTTCAGGGTATTACAGCCTGCTGGAGTGGAACGGCATAGGGAGCGGCAGATTTATTGGCCTGCAAAACTACATTGAACTTTTTGTCAACAACGCGGACGGCTTCGGCCGATCAATACTCAACTCGGTGATACTGGCTTTGCTGTCGGTATTTGTGCAGCTGCCCATCGCGCTGGTGATAGCTTTGATCCTTGCATCCGGCGTAAAAGGGGAAGGATTTTTCAGGTCGGTTTATTTTATACCGGTGATAGTGTCTACAACAGTTATAGGGCAGTTGTGGATAAAAATCTATAACCCCCAGTACGGTTTATTGAATGCATTTTTAAAGGGAATCGGGCTTGAAGTTTTGACAAACGAGTGGCTGGGCAACATCAAGACAGCCTTGATGGCTGCTTTTATACCCCTGGTATGGCAGTACGTTGGATACCATATGCTGCTTATGTATGCGGCCATTAAATCCATTCCCCGGGATATCACCGAAGCGGCGAAAATAGACGGCGCTTCACCTGTGAAAGCTGCTTTGAAAATCACCATACCTCTGATCATGCCAATCATTGAAGTATGTGTGGTTTTTGCCGTGATAGGGTCTCTAAAGACCTTTGACCTCATCTATGTATTGACAGGAGGCGGCCCGATGCACGCAACGGAGGTGCCGAGCACCCTGATGTTCAATACCATATTCCATAAATACATGTACGGTTATGGAAGCGCCATGGCCATATTCATCGTTGTCGAATGTCTTTTGCTTACGGTGATTATTCAAAAACTGTTCAGCCTCAGAAGCTCAACCTGATAATAGATATGATAACAGATATATAATATGTGAAGGGAAAGAGATGGACAAAATGACAAAGAAAATGATCAATTTTAAAAAAATAGGTATAGGAAAGGTACTGTTGTACGGTTTTTTGCTGGTACTTGCCTTTATACAGATGTACCCTTTCGTGTGGCTGCTGTTCTTTTCATTCAAGAGCAACAGCGAGATATTCGGCGGCAATATAGCCGGCTTCCCGGAAAAACTATTGTGGGAGAATTATACGGCAGTGCTTGTCAACGGAAAGGTAGGCTTATATTTTATGAACAGTGTTCTTGTTACCGCCGTAACTGTGTTATTGTCAAGCATCATAGCGGGAATGGCCGCCTATGCCATCGAAAGGATGAAGTGGAAGCTCAGCAAGGCTGCATTGGTTATGTTCCTAATGGGACTGATGATACCCATCCATGCGACGCTGCTGCCTTTGTTCATATTTTTCAAGCAGTTGAAGATGTTGAATTCCTACTGGTGCCTTATCCTCCCCTATGTAGGGTTTGCAATGCCCATGGCGATGTATGTGCTTGTAGGCTTTCTGAAGGGTATACCTCGGGAAATGGAAGAGTCTGCGCTGCTTGACGGGTGCAATATATATGTAGCCTTTTTCAGGATCATCGTGCCCATGATGAAGCCTGCTTTTGCGACGGTAGCCATATTCACTTTCCTGTCCGCCTGGAATGAGCTTATGTTGGCTGTCACTTTTATAAGCAAAGCGGAGTACAGGACGCTGACGGTAGGCGTGCAGCAGATGGTAGGGCAATATGTAACCAAGTGGGGCCATATAGGAGCGGGGCTTGTTATTGCGACCCTGCCTACCATCATAATTTATTCCTTTATGAGCGGTGAGGTGCAGAAGAGCTTGATTTCCGGGGCCGTCAAGGGGTAGCTTCCGGGAGATAAAGCTTCCGGCAAAGATGTGACTATCTGATGTGCCTGAAGGATTAAGGGGAAGCAGCCGGCAGCTTGTTTTAACGCTTAAGGTGAGGAAAAGTTGCGGCATGACGGAAGCCATAGCTGTGTTGTTTGCCTCGCCGATTCTCTTGCTTTGTTTTTAAAGGTATCATAAATAATTTTATTTTAATAAGGTAGGTGCTAGTATGCAAAAGGTTGTTTTTCCAAAAGATTTTTTGTGGGGTACGGCAACTTCCTCATACCAGATAGAAGGAGCTGTCAGGGAAGACGGCAGAGGGGAATCCATCTGGGACAGATTTTGTGATACGCCGGGGAAGGTCTTCAACGGCGACAGCGGAGCCATTGCCGATGATCACTATCACCGTTATAAGGAAGATATCGGACTGATGAAGGAGCTGGGCGTGAACAGCTACCGTTTCTCTGTTGCATGGCCGAGGATATACCCCGAAGGAAAAGGGGCTGTCAATCAGAAGGGTTTGGATTTCTATAACGCTTTGGTGGATGAGCTGCTGAAAGCAGGTATAAAGCCTTTCGTTACCCTTTATCACTGGGATTTGCCCCAGGCTCTACAGGACATAGGGGGCTGGGAGAACAGGGAGGTTATAGACCGTTACGTCGAGTATGCCTCCACCGTCTTCAAGGCACTGGGGGACAGGGTAAAATTGTGGCTCACCCACAACGAGCCTTGGGTAGTTTCTTTTGTAGGGAATGCTGAGGGACGCCATGCCCCTGGCCTGAAAGATTTCGCCCTCGCCGTCAATATATCTCATCATCTCCTCCTTTCCCACGCCAGGGCGGTGGAAGTGTACAGGCAGATGAACCTGGACGGGAGGATAGGAATTACTTTAAACTTGACCCCCGTATATGCTGCAACTGACAGCAAAGAGGATGGGGAGGCGGCGAGAATTGCGGATGGATACATGAACCGCTGGTTCCTGGACCCTGTTTTTAAAGGCAGCTATCCTGAAGACATGTTGAAGCTGTACAATGAAAAGCTCAATGCTCCTGTTGTCAAGGAAGGGGATATGAAAACAATCTCCGCCGGCAAGATTGACTTTCTGGGAATAAACAACTACAGCCGTGCAGTCGTAAAGAAAGCGGATAACTCCTCCCTGCTGGGATATGAAGGGATTAAGCCGGAAGGGCTCTATACCGAAATGGATTGGGAAGTGTACCCTCAGGGGCTTTATGACCTTCTCACAAGGGTGGACAGGGATTATGGAAGCCCTGAAATATATATCACGGAAAACGGTGCGGCTTTTAAGGATGATAAGGTCGTTGACGGCCGTATAAAGGATTACGACCGCCTCGACTACATAAAGCAGCATCTGATTGCGGCCAACAGGGCCATACAGGACGGGGTTAAGCTCAGAGGGTATTTTGTATGGTCGCTGATGGACAATTTTGAGTGGGACTGGGGCCGCAGCAAAAAGTTTGGGATAATCCATGTAGACTATAATACGCTGGAGAGGTCTTTTAAGGAGAGCGCCTGTTGGTACAGGGAAGTTGTCAAAAACGGCGGATTTGACCTGTAAATAGGATGAACGCTGAGCAATAAATATTCATGAGTCAACTTTGAAAGGGTTAAGGGGCTTTGCCCCTTAACACCCCCATAAGCTGTCAGTTCCTTTTTTGGTGCTGCCGGCTTTTGCTTTTGTGCTTGCTTTTATGGGACACCCCATTGTCAGCGGCAGCTTTCCCGGCTTCCAGAAGGTGAGAATTATGGCCTTCACCTTTCGTGTCCTCTATTGTCAAGCCCTGTCCAAGAGAAGCGTTTTGTTTTATTTTATGGGAAAATGTTGTATAATGACAATGGACAAGGGAAGGAAGGGTGATGTGGATGGAACGCATTCAAGTAATTCAAGGTGACATAACAAAAATTGAAGCGGATGCCATAGTAAATGCGGCAAACAACACGCTTCTCGGTGGGGGCGGGGTGGATGGTGCTATCCACAGAGCTGCCGGTCCGGAGCTTCTGGAAGAATGTCGCAAATTGAATGGCTGTGAAACAGGAAAGGCGAAGATCACCAAGGGGTATAGGCTGCCTGCAAAGTATGTGATACATACGGTGGGCCCGATCTGGCGCGGTGGGAATAATAACGAAGATGAGCTGCTGGCCTCCTGTTACCGGAATTCTCTGCAGCTTGCGCTGGACAAGGGAATAAAAACCATTGCCTTTCCGTCCATCAGCACCGGTGCTTACAGGTTTCCGGTAAAGCGCGCCGCAGGCATTGCGATGCGGGAGATATCCGGCTTTCTGGAAAAGAACGGCGGCATAGACAAGGTGCTTATGGTGTGTTTTGATAAAGACACGATGAAGGCTTATATGGAGGCCCTTGAGGGAATTGGGTAAGCCTTTATAAGATTTTCTTCCCATACAGATTTTAATTATGATGAGTGTAAGCTTAATATTGATGAATATAAGCAATGCAAGTTAATCGCCCGACTTTGCCGCTTTGAAAAGCGGTCAGGGATAGAAAAATCAATATTTCATCCCGCAAAGTACGGTACAATGTCATATCCGGACCTATCCATTGGGAGCAACTGCTAATACCGGCGGGGAGCGCTGTGAAAATTCCGGCGCTCCCCGCTGAGATGATAAAATCTGTGGTTTTAAACCTGAAAAACAGGCTGTTTATACCAGTCCCAGCAGACGTACCGAATTTGCTACAAGGAAGCATATTATGATGCCGGTTGCAGGCGGTATGGCAAAAGAGACGAGGGTCCATTTCCAGCTCAGAGTTTCTTTTTTAATTGTCAGGCATGTGGTGCCGCAGGGCCAATGCATCAGAGAAAACAGCATGGTGCATAGTGCCGTCAGCCAGGTCCACCCGTGGGAAACCAGGAGTTCTCTCAGCTGGTTCAGGTTGTCAAGCTCGAGGAGGTTTCCTGTAGCCATGTAGCTCATGATGATGATGGGAACGACAATTTCATTTGCCGGGAAACCGAGGATGAAAGCCATTAGAATATAACCGTCTAGGCCAATCAGCCTTGCAAAGGGATCAAGAAAGCCTGCGCAGTGCGACAGAAGGCTAAGACCGCCTACGTATACGTTTGCCATGACCCATATGACCAGACCCACAGGTGCGGCCACCAGAACAGCCCGGCTGAGCACAAACAAGGTTCTGTCAAACACCGACCTCACAATAACTTTGCCTATTTGAGGCTTCCGGTAGGGAGGAAGCTCCAGGGCGAAGGATGAGGGAAGCCCTTTTAATACCGTTCTGGAAAGTATTTTTGAAATAAGCAATGTCATTGCAACACCCAGCACTATAACCCCGGTTAACAGCAATGCGGAAGCTATAGATTGGAAAGGGCCGGCGACAACTCCTGCGAAAAACATGGTGATGATGGCGATCAAGGTGGGAAAACGGCCGTTACAGGGAACAAAGTTGTTGGTAATGATAGCGATCAGCCTTTCTCTCGGGGAGTCGATGATTCTGCAGCCAATAATACCGGCAGCATTACAGCCGAAGCCCATGCACATGGTTAGTGCCTGCTTTCCGTGGGCGCAGGCTTTTTTAAAGAAATTATCGAGGTTAAAGGCTATCCTGGGCAAATATCCCAGGTCTTCAAGCAGCGTAAACAGGGGGAAGAATATGGCCATCGGAGGCAGCATGACCGATACGACCCACGCCAAAGTCCGGAACATGCCCATAACCAGTAATCCGTGGACCCACGGGGGTGTGCCCGCCCAGGTAAAAAACTCGGTTAACAGGTCTTCAAGCCAGAAGAGGAAGGTGGCGATCAATTCTGAAGGATAGTTTGCCCCTGTGATGGTCAGCCAGAAGATTAGGCCCAGAAAGCCGAGCATGATGGGTATGCCGAAGACCCTTGAAGTAAGGATGCTGTCGATTTTCCTGTCCGTAAGATTATACTGGCTGTTTTCAAAGGTCACGGCGTTTCTGCTGATATCCTCAGCTATGCTTATCAGCCGCGATACAACCCTGTCCCGCAGCTTGTCAGGCTGGATGCCCTTATCCGCCAGGAACTTTTTTGCTTCGTTAAGAAGGCTGCGGAATTCAGTATCGTCCATAAGGTTAAAACCCAGGTACTTATTTAGTGACTCTAACAGGGTGGGATCTCCGTCCAGGAGCCTGAGCGCAACCCAGCGGTTGTTGATTTTATCCTCCACCAGTTCCCGAATTTTTGACTGAAGGATTTTTATTGCCTGTTCGATGGCGTCATCATATGTAATTTGAATGGGGTTTGTAGCCAGGTGTTCATCTGCCACATCGTATACGGCATCCATCAATTCATTGAGGCCTTCGCCCCTTCGGGCGTTTGTAGGGATTACAGGTATGCCCAGGCGTTTGGACAGCTCTTTAAAATTGATGCTTATTTTCTTTCTTTTTGCTTCATCTATGAGGTTGACACAAAGGACAACCTTATCAGTAATTTCCAAAGTTTGAAGAACCAGATTCAAGTTTCTTTCAAGGCATGTGGCGTCGGTTACGACAACGGTAGAGTCTGGATTTCCAAAGCAGATAAAATCCCTCGCTATCTCTTCCTCTGCAGAGTTTGCCATGAGCGAATAAGTGCCCGGGATGTCTACCATAATAAAATTTTTGCCTTTATGCCTGTATTTTCCCTGGGCGCTGGTCACTGTCTTGCCGGGCCAGTTGCCTGTATGCTGGTTTAATCCTGTAAGGTTGTTAAAGACCGTGCTTTTTCCCACGTTAGGGTTGCCGGCGAGGGCGATGACTTTGTCGCCGGGTGTAGAGCGCTCAATCCTGAGTTCGCTGTCCAGCACGCCTATGCCGGTGGATCGGTTTGTAAGGCCCATTCTTGAAATCCTCCTCACGTTATAGTTGTTTTTAAGTTATTTCCACTATGATTTTGCTCGCTTCCTGAGAGCGCAAAGCGATTACCGCTCCGCGGATGTGGTAGGCGGTGGGATCGCCTGAAGGGCTTTTTTGCAGGGCCTCGACAACGGTATCTGAAATCAGCCCCAGATCCAGCATCCTTCTTCGGATGGTTCCCTCAGAGGTAATGGACTTTACCACTGCTTTTTTGCCTAAAGGCAATAAATTTAAAGGAATATAATTTTTATTCATATGGCTAAACCTCCTGCCTGTGTTATGTCCATGTGTTATATTGCCAATATAAGCGGCGGGAAGAATTTTTTCCCAAGACCAATATATGAAATATAAAATGCCATTGTTACGAATATAATTTAAATAAACAAAAAATTTTTCTCTCCGCCAACAGGGATGTGATAAAGGTGCAAAATAATGAGTTTCATACAGTCCGGGGCTATCAACTGCTGGAACAGGAAAAAAAGCTTCTGACGCCTGCCATGGAAGATTATCTTGAAATGATTTACAGAAATGTCCGGGAAGAAGGGTATATGCGCATTAACACCCTTTCAGAGCTTCTGAATGTGAAGCCCTCCTCCGCCACAAAAATGGTTCAGAAGCTCACGGAGATGGGGTTTCTGGACTATAAAAAATATGGGATCATCTTTTTGACAGAGAGCGGGAAAGCTTTAGGCGAATTTCTTCTGGACAGGCACAACATCATTGAAAAATTCCTTAAAAGCATCGGGGTAAGTGAAAACCTGCTAATAGAAACGGAATTGATCGAGCATAACGTAAGCGCCAATACGCTGAAAAGAATTGCCCAATTCAACAGGTTTATCGAGAAGCATCCTGAAGTGGTCAGGAAGTTCGAGGAATTCAAGGCGGCGGAATGTTCCGGCGAAGGCCGGCTTGTACCGGAATAGCCTTTGCGAACTGGAAGTCATGTACGAAGGCGGCTGCCCTAACAAAAAGCAAAGGCCAGTCGAGAGTAAATGCACGCCCTTTTTTAAGGGCGTTATTGATATGCCATTTGCTTTTCGCTATATTGTAATAAAAGCTTGTAAGCCGAAATTTGGCTCACAAGCCCCAATAAAAATTATCATGGAAGCGATTTACGGAAAACTTCCCTACTATCACCGAACTGCCTTATGAAGCAGCTCCGGCCATTTTGCATGAAACTGTTTTAGTTAATTAGGTTTCCTATATATATTAACTAGTTTACGATTTTGGTCAAGTACAATAAGCCTCTCTATTCGTACATCCTTAAAATTAGCTAATGCCGACATGGACATAGATTTAACATCTTTCATTGATAAACCATCAAATGAACCTTTATATTTATGCCCCATATAAGCCACAAGGAAATTATATACCTCGACGCCCGATATACTATTGCTCATAACGGCATTCTTAACCTCCGAAACACTCCATCCAGAACCTTCTGCAAGGAAATCAAATATAGGGATGCCCAGTGCTGATAATGAATAGAAATATATTGATGTATCTCTGCGTGTTTTTATAAAGTACAAATTCTCGCCAATCAAAGACAGGTCAACTTCTTTTAACTTGTGATATGCTCCTATATCCAGCAGCATAGGACAAATAATGTCTGACAGTTCGCCTTCAGTATAATATTTACTTAAAATATCAAATGCCGAAGCATCCATTGGGCGCTCTTTAAGATATAATTCACCGATATAAAAGTCTACATCCGCCTGGTATACCTCCCACCGATCAATATATTTATACCAGCTGGCGGCGTATTGCTCATCACCTGATCCGCCAAAATTCTCATACATAAAAGATGTAAGGGCTTCAGTCAATTCTTTGTTAAGTATTGGAAACTCGGGTTTTTCTTCTTTAGATTCTATTGCAGGCTCTTCACTAGATGTGGTTTTCGCAGGAGCATTATCCGGAGTAGTATTATCCGCAGTAGTAGATGAAATATTCTTCGTGGGTGTTACGGCAGCATCACTGTTACTTTTGTTTTTTAACATCAATATCCTTATTCGCACATGCGGTCATAATTAATGCGCATAAACATATAAAAAAAAGTATCTTTAGTTTCATAAAATCCCCTTACGTGTATAATATTTCTATTAATGTATTATATTACCAAACGCAATAAATGTAAATAAAAAGAAATTATAGTAGCATTTTGTCATATTCGCTTCGTTAAGAAGGTTGCAGGATTTAATATTGTCCATAAGGTTAAAGCCAAGGTATTTATTTAATGACTCCGATAGGGCGGGGTCTCTGTCCAGAAGTTTGAGCGCAGCCCAACGGTTATTGATTTTACCTTCCACCAGTTTCCAAATTTTTGGCTGAAGGATTTTTATTGCTTGGTCTATGACATCATCGCGTGTAATCTGGAGCGGGAGGGCCGGATGAAAGCGCCGGGCATTGCGAGGATAATAATTAAAGCGCCGGCAATGTTTTCACAATATGCTTCAATTACGGAAAAACCGATGAAAGATAACCGAGGAATCCCGATTGCTGATGGTTTATGCATAAATATAATATGACCTTATAGTACATAATAATACGTACAATAAGATTGTTTTTATTTTAAAAAATTCCCTGTATGTTTATTACAGGGGGTTTAAACATGGACTATAGGGCTATAGGACAAAGGATAAAACAAGAACGAAATAAAATAGGACTCACGCAATTTCAGCTTGCTGAAAAAGTTGGTATTTCCCCGCAATACGAGGGCAAGATAGAACGGGGAGAAAAACAGTTTTCCTTTGAGACTTTTATAAAACTGTGTGTTGCATTAAATACTTCACTGGATTATCTTGCATTCGGCCATAAAAGTAATGCTCAAAGCCCTGAGAGACTGGAGTTGGAGCTATTGGTCAACAAATTGTCGGAAGGGCAGATAAGTCTATTAAATGACATAATTAGAGCTATGCTGGTACACAAAAACAGAATGTAAAAATAAGGGGTAGAATACTGTATTACGGTTAATCTACCCTAAAATTATGCACGTTATAAGCACTAATAGTAATAATATATATTTACTATATGGGGATATTAGTGTAAAATATGAAGTATGCAAATACTGAAATTTGATAAATGTGATTATAGCGCTTTACCAGGCGAAAAGAGTCAGGAATAAGGTTGAAACAGCTATTTTCCCTTTACGTAAGGCTTCCTAAGAATGAATATACTGGTGGTATTATGGCTAATGTTTATGAAGCAAAGACAGAAATTGAAGAAATCAGACATTTGTTGAATGCAGTCATTGCAGACATGGGTGCCGGTGATTGTAATCCCGATATATTATTGGGTATAAGCGCAAGAATAGATAAACTGATTCTGGAATATATGAAAAACGAAGAGAAGTAATTTTTGCAGCATAATCAAACTTATGCAAGTTAGATAGAAACATTTAAACAATATCCGGTTCAGAGAACTATTTTTACAAATGTTTCTTGAGCACTTAACTTATATTGATAAGTGAAAAGGATAAGGTACGCTAATAATTATTAAAAAATGATGAATGTTGCCTGCTGTATTGTATAAATTATATGGCATTATATGGCAATACAGATTTGTCGATACACTTTCTATTTCATTAACGGGTTCAAGCGGTACAATGTGATGCCAAAAGCCATGGAAAATGCAGGGAATGGGCTTGAAGGTGACAATCAGTTGAAGGTCAAACTTATGGAGTTTACTTCCACTTATATAATGATACTGGAAATTAATACAGACAAAACAAGCAAAAAATGTCAAGTTCAAAACGCAAGCCGGATTTATAATATTTATCGGTGAAATAAATGGAAGAAACAAAAGTGTATTTTAAAAATTATATAGGGACAAGTTATGAAGTTGGGATGCAAATAGGAAAGTGGGTATTATCCGCGCCCGATTTGTTTCAGAGAGTATTGCTTCCCCCCAATGCTTACCCTCACGACAAGTTTATTGAAATTTTTGATTTGTTGGATTGCTATTGCCAAGGTATTAATGAAGAAATCAGAGGATTTTCAGATACGATCGGTGTTTCCAGGGAGCAGGTGCTTTTTTATGCAATGACCTATTTGGAGCGAGGGTGCAGCTTAATGGCAGCGTTGCCGAAAAAGACCCAGTGCGGCCATACTATAATGGCAAGGAATTACGATTTCAATGATAAAATGGAAGAAATGTACTTCTCTTTTACAGATATTCAGGGGAAATATCGTTATATTGGTTCTACCTTAAATTTGTTCGGCAGGTGTGATGGAATGAATGAACACGGACTTTCGGTATGTAAAGCTTCCAATGGTTTACCTGTCGGCAATTTTGAGGGAGGTCAAAAAGCAGGAGTGACAGGATTCAGTTTTTGGATAGTTGTTCGTAGCATACTTGAAAACTGTAAAAATGTAGATGAAGCAATTAAGTGGACAATGGATGCACCCATCGGTTATAATACTAATTTGATGTTAGCTGATAGCAATAGCAAGATAGCCTTATTTCAATGTGTTGACGGTCATAAAGCTTACAAAATTTTGGACGAAAACAGTGATGAGACATACCTTAGCGCCACAAATCATGGGTTGTTGGATGATATAAAACCTTATGAAAGAATGCTCATTGAAAACTCTGTAATCCGTAACGATAGGATTGTTGATTTATTTGAAAGAGACAGGAAAATTTCAAAAAACGATATAAAGGATCTGCTTTCAACATCCTATCCCCATGGGCTTTGTTGTCATTATTATAGTGAATTTTTTGGCACACTGCGCTCTATGATATTTGATACAACTGAAAAAACAATAGAAATGACATTTGGCTCTCCGCAAGTCAACGAGTGGCACACATTTTCTGTCGGAGCATTTGACATGGAAGAAATGAAAGTGTTGCTGCCACAAGAAAAGGCAGGCTCAGATTTTTTCAAAATCACTAATGCAAAACGTTCATCAAGGGAAAGGAGGAACTGTCTTTGAATGACGAACAGGTAATAGGCAAGGCCGTCGCATTTATAGAGAACAACTTATACCAACCGATTGTTGCGAGTGATGTTGCGAAGGCAGTTTCCTATTCCTACTATCACTTTCACCGTTACTTTCAAGCTGTTATGGGTGAAACAATAGGGAGCTATATCAGAAGCCGGCGTTTGACACAAGCGGCCTTGGATTTAGTGCATACTGATAAAAAAGTGATAGATATTGGACTTTCTCTTTACTTTGAAACAGCGGAAAGCTTTACAAGAGCTTTTAAAGACAGATATTCCGTGACACCGTCAGAATACAGAAAAAACGGAGTTGATGTTTTGATTGGAAACAGGCAATCCGCGCAGAAATCTGATAAGACTGTCATCACATATGCCGGTTTAACTCCTGAAATCCTTGTAATACCTGAAATATATATCATGGGGATTCGTTTTAAAACAACTGTTTCCGGAAACGAAGCCTCTGCCATGTGGCAACAGTTTAACAAGAGAGTTCCGCCGGATCTTCTTACTAATAAACGCTATGGGGTTTTTGAGACCTGTGAAACTTGTTCCTCTGACACATTTAATATGGATAGCGAAAGCATAGCATTTATAGGAATTGAAATTCCTAAGAACTATCCTGTTTTAAATGGTATGCAAATCAAAAAATTGCATGGAGGAAAGTATGCAAAATTTATCCATAGGGGAACAGTAGATACGTTGATACAAACATATCATTACATTTGGGGTGTATGGTTCCCTAAAAGCGGTTATAAACTTGCTAACCGCGACGATTTTGAGTGTTATACGGAAAGATTCACCGAGGCAAGTGACAGCAATTCCGAAATTTATATTTATTTCCCTATGAGTGAATTGATAAAGGCTTGTCAATGCTGCTCTAAAATTCTACCTCTGCTTTGAACTGTCAGTAATTTATATAACGTCGGGATGGGGGATTACTGTCGAAATCGCTGTTTAGGACAACAATGCTGAAAAGGAACCAGAAGTTGCCGTATTTCTTCCCTCCGTCTCATAAATATTTTGCAATGGCGCGTGAGACATCAATATATTATTGCTAAAATGTCGCTATCTAAAAATATTTAAAAGCTTTGGAAGTGGCCATTGACATCTTCCAAAGCTTTTTAAATGGTTTTTTGTTATCAGCGGCTATGCACTTCTTCAGCGGCCTGGGCATCTGCTTTGGTCCTGTGAACCGTGCCGAAGGGGTGCTGGGGCGGTGCATAGATGGAATATAATTTCAGGGGCCTGTTGCCTGTGTTTATTAGATTGTGCCATTTACCTGCCGGTATGATGAAGGCGTAGTCCTCGCTTACGTTGGCTTGAAAATCCAGCCTGTCTTTCGTATCACCCATTCTTACAAGGCCTCGCCCTTCCTCGATGCGTATGAACTGGTCAAGGTCCGGGTGAACCTCCAAACCTATGTCTTCTCCGACATTGAGGCTCATCAGGGTGAGCTGCAGATGCTTTCCCGTCCATAAAGCGAGACGGAAGTTATCGTTTTGTTTGGCGGCTTCCTCAATATCAACTGCAAAGGGAGCAGGTCCGTAATCTTTTAATATGATTGGGATGCGGTCCTTGACTTTATCGGTATAAGGAAGATATTGATTGGGAAACGGGCTCCATAAATCCGGGTTATACATTGGAATATTGGCAAAATATGGACACTGGTACATGCTATATGGGTTATACAATGGAGCATTGGCGTTATAAGGGTATTGATACATATTAGGGTCGTTATACATAATGCTCTCCCTCCTTTCATAAGCTTACAGTATTAATATATGTCTTATGTAAAGGAGATGTGCTGCGGGTTTCAGCGTCTTTTTCAGGACCCCTGCCGAGCTGTTTGAAAGATTGTAAAGGTGGGACCGGAGCAGCCCACTGTCAAAGGGTAGAGTATTATCCTCAAATCTGATGCCAAGCTGATGGCTGAGTTCAAGCCTCAAAGATGGGCAAGCTAAAAATGAGTGCTTTATACAACCGTTCTGGTGGTGCAGACGGCGGGCATGAAAGGGATATAAATAATAATATAACAGAAAAAGAAAATACCGTCGGGTATTTCATATAGATTTGACCGCCTGTCGTTTTGTAAAAAATGACACAAAAACAAAGAAAAGAATAGTTTATTCTATTCATAGACCCATCTGAAGAAAATACAATAAAACCGTGCACAAAAATTTTATAAGTAACTCGGGTTACGCCTTCAAAGCAGTCTAAATTTATTGCTTGAACATCAGATAATGTCGCTATGCCGATGGATGAAGCGATGCCTTTCCGGATAATTTTCTTGACGGAGCCCGAAAGGCTGCCGTCCAGGGACACACAGCCAGGGAAAGTCCTGGAGGCTTTTCCTTAATATCGCATTCCTGGCGGGACGGCAAAAAAATTACGCTTCGGAAAGGCGCTTTCCGTCGGCAAAGCGGCAAAGCAGTATTAATCTAAGGGGGAAATATATATGAAAAGGATTATGTCAAAAGCCGTCGCCCTGGCAATGTGTGTTTTCATGGCCGTTGCATTGCTTCTCAGTGGGTGTGGCTCTGCACCGGAAAAAAGCGCAAATCAGGAGGCAAATAATCAGGGGGCAAAGGCAGAGGAGAAGCAGGAGCAGAAAAGCGGAGATTCGGCGGCCAAAAGCGAGGAAAAGAAAAAGATTGTATTCTGGCATATACAAACGAACGAACCTTTTCCTGCAATGATACAAAAGCAGGTGGACAGGTTTAAGGCGAAGAATGCCAATGTGGACGTTGAAGTGGTGCCTCTCCAGAACGATCAGTTCAAGACAAAGCTCAAAGTTGCCATGGGAGCCGGCAATCCTCCGGATGTCTTCCCAACCTGGTCGGGCGGTCCGCTTTATGAATATGTCAAAGCCGGACAGGTTGCGGACCTTACGGACCTCATGAATAAAGACAATTATAAAGATTATTTTTTGGATGGCGCTATCAGCATGGTGACCTTTGATGACAAGATTTGGGGCGTTCCGGTAGAAAATGCGGCTATTGCGGTGGTTTTCTACAATAAAAAGTTGTTTGCCGACAACGGCATTTCCGTCCCCAAAACCTATTCAGAGCTGGTAGACATAGTTAAAAAGCTTACCGCAAAAGGCATAGCACCCTTTGCATTGGCCAACAAGACCAAGTGGACGGGCTCAATGTATTACATGTACCTGGTCGACCGTATCGGCGGTCCCGACGTGTTTAGAAAAGCTGCAACAAGGACAGGAGGAAGCTTTGAAGACGAAGCCTTCATAAAAGCAGGAAATATGATTCAGGAGCTTGTAGATATGGGAGCCTTCAGCAAGGGCTTCAACGGCCTCGACTATGATTCCGGGCAGTCCAGAAGCCTGATGTACTCAGGAAAAGCCGCAATGGAGCTCATGGGCACGTGGAATATAGGCACCGTAAAAGGAGAGAATGTCGATTTTTACAACAATAACCTGGATTTCTTCCCCTTCCCTGCGGTTGAAGGTGGTAAAGGCGATCCTAACAACCTGGTGGGAACTCTCGGGGACAACTTCTACTCAGTATCAGGGAGTTGCAAGTACAGGGAAGATGCTTTTAATATGATTCAGTTCCTGATTGACGAAGAAGCAGTCAAGGAAAGGGCCGAGGCAGGAAAGATTCCTCCGGTTAAAGGCTTCAAGACAGATGACCCGGTGCTGCAGAAAGTTGTAGACATGCTGGAAAAAGCTCCCTCAGTGCAGCTCTGGTATGACCAGTACCTGCCGCCCGAACTTGGCGAGCTCCATAAGGACACGTCGCAAGCTATATTCGGCAAGACGATGACATCTGAGAAAGCTGCAAAAAAGATGGAAGAGGGCGCTAAAAAGGTAATGGGCCAATAAGTTCTCCGGGACAGTTCTATGCCGCAGAGAGCCATAGAACTGTCCCCTAAAAAATTGCTGCGCTCTACTAAAAAAGATAGGTATTTTCAGAAAGGGATGAAATCGATATTAATACGAAAATACAGTTTTTAAAGCGAAATGAAAACATACCAACCATAATTTTGTTCCTGCTTCCCACGATATTTTTCATTGCGGTTTTTATAATTTATCCTATCTGCACATCGATAAACCTCAGCTTTGTGAAGTGGAACGGGGTTGATGCCGCAAAGAAATTCATCGGCTTTGGCAACTGGGAGGAGCTTTTGCGGGATGTGGTTTTCTGGCGTGCGGTTAAAAACAACTTCACCATAGTGATACTGTCTATTTGCACTCAGATTCCTATAGGCTTATTTATTGCCATTTTGATGGACATAGGAGGGAAGAGGTTTAAAATCTTTAAGACGGTCTACTTTTTCCCCATGCTCATGTCTTCGGTGGCTATAGGAATTCTTTTCATATACATTTATGACCCCCAGTTCGGCCTGGTGACGAATTTTCTGAACGCCGTAGGTTTGGATTCCCTCGTCCGTGATTGGCTGGGAGACCCGGGAATTGCGCTGTACTCGGTGATCGCAGTAATATGCTGGCAGTATATTCCCTTCTATATGGTGCTTTTTTCGGCGGCGATGACCTCCATACCCTCGGAGCTCTTTGAAGCCGCCTACATTGACGGCGCCAGCAGGAGGCACTATTATGTCGGCATCGTAATACCCATGCTCAAGGGAAGCGTAAGGACGGCTGCAGTCCTCTCTCTTGTAGGCTCGCTGAAATATTTTGACCTGATTTATGTTATGACGGGAGGCGGACCCGTTGATTCTACCGAGCTGATGGCTACATATATGTACAAAAACGCTTTTGCCTCTTTTAGGATGGGATACGGCAGCACGGTGGCGGTAGCCCTCTTCGTGATAGTGACGGCTTTCTCGCTGCTTGTGTTTTCAGCGATCCGAAAGGAGGAACAGGGTTAAATGGCAAAGAAAATGTCTTTTACAAATTTATTGATACTGGTTTTTTCCCTTTTATGGCTGGTCATCGCGGGAGCTCCTTTCTATTTTATGGTGCTGTCAGGCTTTAAAGAGCAGTTTGAGGTTTTGACGGGCGGGATATGGGCCTTGCCTGCTTCGCCGACCATATCCAACTATGTCGACGTGCTTTCGGGCCAATTCTTTTTATACTTCAGGAACAGCGTCCTCGTTGTGGGGATCTCGGTATTTTTAATATTGATGGTCAGCTCCATGTCGTCCTACGTCCTGGCGAGGTTGAAATTCAGGCTGAGTGGGGCCATATTTGGGCTGATCATATCCGGCATGGCTATACCTGTCCATGTTACGTTGATACCGGTGTATCTCTTAACCAATAAGATAGGCGTATATGACAGCCTGGCTGCTTTGGTCGGCCCATATGTGGCGATTAACCTGCCGATGTCGGTGTTTATACTGACCGAGTTTATGAGAGATATACCTAAAGAGATGGAAGAATCCGCAAAGATCGACGGCAGCGGCCCCATAATGACTTTCTTCAGGATTATTTTTCCCCTTTCAAAGCCGGGGCTTGTCACGCTGGCTATTTATAATGCGGTGTTTTTGTGGAATGAATTCATATTTGTTCTGGTGCTGACCCAGAGCACCGATAACAGGACACTACCCTTGGGAATCTGGGAATTCCAGGGACAATATGCGGCGAATATTCCGGCGATAATGGCACTGCTGGCTGTCTCCAGCCTGCCCTTGATACTGGCTTATCTATTCGGACAGGATAAGTTGATCAAAGGCATGATGGCCGGAGCCGTGAAGGGCTGACAAAGTGGGTACGGAACTTAAAATAAAAAAGGTGCAACAGGCATTATGCTATTTTTTCACACTGCAGCCTTTTTATGTTATAATTAGAAAAAAATATATTCTTGATCAGCAGCTCAGAGCACTTTGCATAGGGGGAAGCGGAGAGTGAAAAGGCTTTATAGGGTTGTCGGTATTTTTTTGGCTTTAGTGATTTTGTCTGTTTTTGCCGAGGGCTGCGCCGGTGAGCAGCAAACAAAAAACCATTCAGAAGAAGCTTCGGCCGGCAACAGTCCGGCTCCCAAAAAGAAGATTGTTTTATGGCATATACAGCAAACAAAAAGCAGGGCTGCGATTATACAGGACTCCATTGAACGTTTTACGAGGGATTTTCCTGATGTGGAAGTTGAAAGTATTCCTTACCTGAATGATCCTTATAAAGTCAAGCTGCTGGTTGCCATGGGGACAAGGAATCCTCCGGATGTTTTTTTCTCCTGGGGCGGCGGGCCTCTTAAGGAATACGTAAAGGCTCACCAAATCCTGGATATAACCGAGATGATGGAAAAGGATGGCTACAAAAACCGCTTTTTGGACAGCGCGCTGAATACCGTCACCTTTGACGGGAAAATATGGGCAGTGCCTGTAGAGGGCTGCGAAGTAGCTTTAGTTTTCTATAATAAAAAGATTTTTAAAGATAACGACATCTCGGTGCCCAAAACCTATACACAGCTTATTGACATCGTCAAAAAGCTCAGAAGCAGGGGGATCATCCCTTTTGCCCTTGCGAACAGAACGAAATGGCCCGGCGCCATGTTCTACATGTATTTTGTTGACCGCCTTGGGGGGCCGGATGTGTTTAAAAGGGCTGCCGGAAGGGAAGGGAGCAGCTTTGAGGATAAGGTTTTTATCAGGGCGGGGGAGATGGTGCAGGAACTTGTCAGACTGGACGCATTCCCCACCGGTTTTAACGGTCTTGACTATGATACCGCCCAGTCAAGATACCTGCTGTATTCGGGTAAAGCCGCAATGGAGCTGATGGGCACATGGACCATCCTTAACATCAGGGAAGAGAACAATGAGTATTATGAGGACAACCTTGACTTTTTTCCTTTCCCTTCAATAGAGGGAGGCAGGGGAGACGACACAAACCTGATCGGCACTATGGGAGATAATTTTTATTCAATCTCCACAGCCTGCAGGTATCCCGAAGAGGCCTTCAAGCTTATACAGTATCTTATCGACGACGAGGCGGTTGACAAGATGTCAAAAATAGGGAAAATTCCTCCCCTGAAAAATTTTAAGACCGATGACCCGATGCTGCTGAGGATTATTTCCCTGATCAAGCAGGCCTCGTCGATACAGTTGTGGTATGACCAGTATCTGCCTCTTGAGCTTGGAGAAAAGTCAAAAAATACATGCAAAGCGCTTTTTGAGCTTAGTATGAGTCCCAGAGAGGCTGCGGCGGAAATGGAGAAGGCTGTAAAAAACTATTATAAAGAAGCGGAGTAATTTAATGCAGAGTAATTTACTACAGAATAATTTTAATGACGAAAGGCGGGTAAATCGTTCTTATGCGTAAAAGTGAGGCAAATTCTACCTATCTTGATCCAACCCGTCCGGCAGAGGAAAGGGCGGCTGATCTTTTATCCAGGATGACTTTAGAAGAAAAGGTGGCGCAGCTTGGAAGCCTGTGGGTTTATGAGGTCCTTGACGGTCCGGAATTCAGCAGGGAAAAAGCCGATGGACTTATGAAAAACGGCATTGGGCAGATCACGCGCATAGGCGGGGCAAGCAACCTGAATCCCGGCGAATGCGCAAAACTTGCCAACAAGATTCAGAGATACCTTCTGGAGAATACCCGTTTGGGGATACCTGCCATAGTCCATGAGGAGTCATGCAGCGGATATATGGCAAAAGGCGCTACCTGTTTTCCTCAGAGCATCGGGGTGGCCAGCACTTTTGAGCCTGAATTGGTAAAAGCGATGGGAGAGGTCATCAGGACCCAGATGAAAGCGGCAGGCGCTCATCAAGCCCTTGCTCCCCTCATGGACATTACGAGGGATGCGCGCTGGGGAAGGGTGGAGGAGACTTTCGGCGAAGACCCCTATCTTGTGTCTCAGATGGGGGTGGCTTATATATCGGGGCTTCAGGGTGAAAGCCTGCAAAAGGGTGTGATAGCCACAGGAAAGCATTTTGTGGGCTACGGAAATTCCGAGGGAGGCATGAACTGGGCTCCGGCCCATATACCTGAAAGGGAATTGAAGGAGCAGTTCCTCATGCCCTTTGAAGCGGCTGTGAAAGAAGCGAAGCTCGCTTCTGTAATGCCAGCCTATCATGAGCTGGACGGTGTTCCTTGCCACAGCTCAAAGAAGCTTCTGACGGGTATTCTAAGGGAAGAATGGGGATTTGACGGCATTCTGGTGTCCGACTACTTCGCGGTGAAAATGCTGCAGGAATACCACCATGTGGCGTATGACAAGGGTAAGGCGGCCCAAATGGCTTTGGAAGCCGGAACGGACATTGAGCTCCCCAGCACCGAATGTTACGGTAAACCGCTCATAGACGCAGTGAGAAGCGGGAGGATCAAAGAAGAACTCATAGATAAGGCAGTCAGGCGTGTGCTTAAAATGAAATTCGCCATTGGCCTCTTTGAAAACCCCTATGTGGATGAAGATAAGGCAGAGGAGGTATTTGACACCCCGGAACAGAGAGCCCTTGCCCGTGCCGTTGCCCAGCGGTCGTTGGTGCTGCTGAAAAATGACGGTATCCTGCCCTTGGACAAAAGCATAAGGTCCATCGCGGTTATAGGCCCCAATGCCGATAATGTGAGGAACCTGATTGGTGATTACGCATACCCCTGCCATATAGAATCGCTGGATGAGATGAGAAGGAATTCGGGCATATTTAATACGCCTGTTCCGGACAAGGTGGACATGGTTGATAATTCTGTTCCGATAAAGAGCATTTTGCAGGGGATAAAGGAAAAGGTCGGGCCGGATACGGAAGTTTATTACGCCAGGGGCTGTGATGTCACCGGAGACGATAAAAGCGGCTTTGATGAAGCCGTGGAAGCGGCGAAGAAGGCAGATGTGGCAGTTGTGGTGGTCGGGGACAGGGCCGGGCTTACGGACTGGTGCACATCGGGAGAGACCAGGGACAGGGCGGACCTGAAGCTGCCGGGAGTGCAGGAGGAGCTTGTAAAAGCAGTTTACGATAGCGGAACCCCGGTGGTGGTTGTGCTTGTGAACGGAAGGCCCCTGTCGATAAACTGGATAAACGGGCACGTGTCGGCGATACTCGAAGCATGGCTTCCCGGCGAAGAGGGAGCCGGAGCGGTGGCCGACGTGCTCTTCGGTGACTACAACCCCGGAGGCAGGCTGCCTATTTCCTTTCCCAAGTCAGTGGGGCAGATCCCGGTGTACTATTACCACAAGCCGTCAGGCGGCCGCTCCCACTGGAAAGGGGATTATGTGGAAATGGACACCAAACCTCTTTACCCCTTTGGCTTTGGGCTCAGCTATACCAGCTTTGAGTATTCCAATTTGACCATAACTCCTTCAGAAGTAGAGATCGGGGGAAAAGTGCGGATAGCCTTCGATGTGGCAAATACCGGGAAGCGGGAGGGGGATGAGGTGGCCCAGCTTTACCTCCACGGTCCTCTCTCAGCCGTTACAAGGCCGGTCAAGCAGCTTAAAGGCTTCAAGAGGATTTCGTTGAAGCCAGGAGAGAAAAGGAGGATAATCATGGAGCTGTCCACAAGCCAGCTGGGCTATTACGACGACGACATGAGCTTTGTTGTTGAGGCGGGAGCGGTTGAGGTCATGGTAGGCGCCTCATCGGCAGACATCAGGCTTTCGGGGAGCTTCAGCATAAAAGGGCAAAAAACCGATATATCGGCATCCAAGACTTTCTTTACCGATGTAAGGATAGAGTAAACGGGGGGGTAGCAATTTTGGATTTACTCAAAACAGTATATAAAAAATTTATAGGTGTTTCGCTGAGGACAAAGCTTATCTTGTTCTCCGCCCTGCAAATATTTATACCTGTGATACTGATTGGGTATTTCTCCAATAGAATTGCTACCCATATCCTGACCGACAAGGTGTCAAATTCGACGATTTTAAACCTGGAACAGTCGGCTAAGAGCATCGAGCTGTTCATCAACGATATAGAGGACCTTTCTACATTTATTGTTTCGGAGGACTCTGTCCAAAAGCTTTTAAAGATGGAGGAGGAAGGAGACCGGGAAGGGACGGCGATTCTTGATAATGTTTATACCACGCTTTTAAACCTCACCTATTCAAAAAATTATTTCAGCATGATCAATATATCCAAGGAATTGAACGGCAAGCAATTCTATATCGGACCCCCGGTAGATGTGGATGCCGTCCCTGTTTCGGAGCAGCCCTGGTATGGAAAGGTGCTTCAAGTGGATGGCAAGGCCGTTTGGATAGATACTTACAAAAACACCTTTTTTTTCAGCAGCAATCCCTATATATTTTCCCTCGCCCGCACCATCAATGATATATATAACATAAACAAGCGCCTTGGGGTGCTGCTTATCAATATCAAGGAGGATTCCCTCTATCAGTTTTACGGAAGCCAGTTTTCAAAGGACAGCAGGGAAGTCTATATACTGAACGAAAAGGGTGTGATCATTTCCCACAGGGATAAAGGCCTCATCTCTACCGCTGTTGAGGAGGGGCTCATAAACAAAGGGATTTTAAAAGGTGATAAGGGCACCTTTGAGTACAACGCCAAAGGTAAGAAGCAGTTGGTCACATACTTCAGGATTCCCAAACTCAACTGGATTATGGTCAGCGCCGTTCCGATGGACGAACTGCTGAGCGAAAGCAAGACGATAAACAGGGTCACCATTACCGTTGTGCTGGTGTCAATCGTCATTACCTTTTTTATATCTATTTTTATTGCGTCTACCATTTCGAAACCTATCGGCAATCTGCTGGGTCAGATGAAAAAGGTTTCGGAAGGAGACTTTGACATTCATGTGGACTTTAACTACGACGATGAAATCAGCCAGTTAGCCGGAGGCTTCAAGTCGATGGTGAAAAAGATAGAGGGGCTGCTGCACCAGGTTTACCTGGATCAAAAGAAACAAAAGGAGATAGAGCTCAAGGCACTTCAGGCCCAAATAAACCCCCATTTTCTTTATAACACCCTGGAGTCCATCAACTGGATGGCCCAGGAAATCAACGCAAAGGAAATAAGCACCATGGTGCAGTCCCTGGCCAAATTTTTCAGGATCAGCATCAGCAAAGGGAAGGATATTATCGATATCAGGGATGAAATTGAGCATGTCAAAAGCTATCTTACCATACAGAGGATCAGGTACCAGGAAGTTTTGAAGGCGGAGCTTGACATAGCGGAGGATATTCTGAATTTCAAGATCCCCAAGCTGGTTTTGCAGCCCCTGGTGGAAAACTCCATATACCACGGAATCAAAAAGAAAAAATTGACGGGGAAAATACTTGTCACGGGCCGTAGGGAAGGGAAGGATATACTGTTTGAAGTGATAGACAACGGTGTAGGGATGGCTGAAAGTGAAATCGAGAGACTCAATTACTCCCTCAGAAATCCCTCAGACGAGGTTAAACTGGGCTATGGCGTAAGGAACGTAAATGAAAGAATTGCATTGAGGTTCGGCAGAGAATACGGCTTGACTTACCACAGCGTCAAGGGAGGCGGCGTCAGAGTGGAAATCAGGATTCCTGCGCGCCTTGAACTGGAGGATTGATGAATGTTGTATAAAGTGATGATTGTTGATGATGAGTCCATCATACGGAGAGGAATCCGGTCCAGCATACCCTGGGCGGAACATGACATGGAGATTGTAGCGGAAGCGGCAGACGGCCGGGAGGCATTGGAACTGGCGGCTTCCCGCAAGCCGGATATAGTCATTGCTGACATATGCATGACTGAAATCGACGGCCTCGAAATGAGTGAGCTGCTTTTGCAGATAAATCCTGATATCAAGGTGATCATACTGACGGGTTATGATGAATTTGAATATGCCCGAAGGGCTGTGAGGATCGGGGTAGTTGACTACCTGTTGAAGCCCACGAATCCGGATGAGCTTCTGGGTATTCTGGATAAAGCAAAAAAGCTTATACAATCAGAAAGGGACAAAAAAATCCGCATGGAGGAACTGGAGTCAAAGCTGATGGAAAATATGCCCCTTATAAGGGAAAATTACCTTATTCGCCTGATATCCGGGGTCATCACTCCAAAAGAAATATGCGAAGGGCAGGACATATTGAATATAGTCTATGCCAACGGGGGCTATCAGGTTGCTGTCCTTGACTACTGCTCCGTCGAAAGCGGCAGTGAATTTGAAGGGCGCATAGAAATGCTGAATTTTGCAGTAAAAAATCTCTGCCGTGAAGCGGTTGATGAAAAGGGGTTTGGGTGGACTTTTTATAATGAGAGAGGGCAGATCACCATTCTACTGTGCATGGGGGAGGCCTCCAAAAATGCTTCCAGGTTCGTTTACGACCTCATGGAAGCCATACAGGCTGCCATAAACAAAAGGCTTAAAGCCTCTTTCTCTATAGGGGTGGGGAGAAGGTGCGAGCGGGCCGTGGATATAAAAAAGTCTTATGAGGAAGCGAAAAAGGCTTTGGAATACTGCTTCGTCATCGGTGAAAACAGCTTGGTTTTTATCGATGATGTGGGCAAGGGAGTCCAGTTTCATTCCTGGGATGACCTAAAAAGGATTGAAAAGGAGATCATATCCTGCGTAAACAAAGGCGACGGGGAGATGGTTGTGGCTCTCATCGGGCATTATTTTGACAAACTGACCGCCCAGTCCGGAGTTTCGCCGGTCTTGGTAAAAGCAAAATGCTGCGAGCTGGCAGGCAATATAGTCATAGCTTTCAGAGGTTTGGGGCCGGGGGATGAAATGCTTTCGGACAGCATGGACGATCTTTATAACGAAATTAACAGGTGCAATTCGCTCCCTAAGGCTGTCAGGCTGGTTGAGAATTTTATCTGCAAAGTCCTTGAGGCGGTATTGGCTTCAAGAAATACAGGGATGAAAAAGCTGGTGGAGATGGGCAAGGAATATATCCATAAGCATTTCAGCGAAGACATTTCTGTCACCGAGATAGCAGAACAGCTTTATGTGACGCCGAATTATTTCAGCAGGGTTTTCAAAAAGCAAACGGGGATGGGTTGCCTTGAGTATATAAACCAGGTAAGAATGGAAAAGGCAAAAGAGCTGCTGCGGAACACCCGCAAGCTGGCATATGAGATCGCGGAAATCGTAGGGTTTAACGATGCCAATTACTTCAGCATCGCCTTCAAGAAATACACAGGCTTTTCCCCGACTGAGTACAGGGACAGGATCCGATGATTGGGGGAATTACCGGCTCGGTCCGGGAAAATAGTTTCTAAGCTTTGGCAGGCCTGGCAGGAGGATTTTCGTCGGGTTCTTATTTTATTTAATTTAAATAAACAAAGCACCGGCAAAGCCTGTAACCAAAGCCGCTCAAAGCAGAGCTTTCGAGCCAGTTGGCGCTTTGAGGCCAACCCGTCGCACTATGAGTTTTCAGCGTAAGAATGTTGAAATTGAAAAGACTTGATTGCCTATGTTTACCGCCAAGCTTACATGATATTTCACTGTCGAAGGTCAGCGGAGAGCCCGGCATTGCGGCATGACCATTTACCGGTATAAAATTTGCTAATTCACAGAAAAAAATTTAAAAATGCTATTGACAAATTTCAATAGTGGAGTTATATTATTAATGTAATCATTACAAATTTAAAATTATTACATTAAAAGTTAAAATTTGTTAAGAAGAGGTAAAGGGATATGCACATTTCCAGAGAAAATATAGGGACTTACCTGTTGAAACATAATATCAAGCCTTCTTATGCAAGAATACGGATTATGGAGTATCTTGTGTCCAAAAAAAACCACCCTACAGTGGATGAAATATATTGCGAACTGGTGAAAGAGATTCCTACTCTTTCCAAGACGACGGTGTATAACACCCTGAACCTGTTTTCCGATGCAAATATAGCGCGGGTTGTGACGATAGAGGAAAATGAGACCAGATATGACGCCGATGTCACCAACCACGGCCATTTTAAATGCGAATGCTGCGGAGCCATCTATGATTTCTATTTTTCCAGCTATGACATTGAAACGGAAGATTTAAATAATTTCGATATCCGAGAGAAAAATGTATATTACAAAGGCATCTGTCCGAAATGCCTCAATGACAACAACTGCCGGCTGGATAAAACTGCCGTCAGAAGTTGAGGCGGGCTTTGAGACCAGCTTTAGAGCTACAAATGAATCAAGGTCGAACTAATGGCCTTGTTATTATAAAAAATCAAAATTAAGGAGGTTAATGTGATGAATCTGAAGGGTACAAAAACAGCTGAAAATCTTTTGAAGGCCTTCGCCGGCGAGTCCCAGGCGCGTAACCGCTATACTTTTTATGCTTCAATAGCAGATAAGGAAGGCTACAAGCAAATCAAGAACATCTTTATTGAAACTGCTGATAATGAAAAGGAACATGCAAAAAGATTTTACAAATTGCTGCTGGAAGGCTTCCAGGGAGAGCTGCCGACGACAGTTGAAATCAATGCCGGTTACCCTGTCGCCCAGGGGACTACGCTGGATAACCTGAAGGCTGCCGCTGCCGGTGAAAAGGAGGAGTGGAGCGATCTCTATCCTGCCTTTGCCAAGGTTGCCGATGAGGAAGGATTCCCTGAAGTGGCTAACGTTTTCAGACTGGTTTCAGCAGCGGAAAAATGGCACGAAATAAGATACAATAAGCTTCTTGATAACGTGCAGAACGGCAAGGTATTTAAAAAGGACGGAAAAGTGCTCTGGAAATGCGGAAACTGCGGTTATGTTCATGAAGGGGAAAGCGCACCCGAAAAATGTCCGGCTTGCCTCCATCCGCAGGCCTATTTTGAACTGTATGTAGAAGCTTATTAATGCAAGTGGATAAGTTCGTGGTGTAGCCAGTGCTTGCGGGCTGCTACATATATCCGTTGTTTCTGAGTTAAAGGAAAATGCTTTAGGGGCTGTCTTCATAAGCAATTATGAGGACAGCCCCTTTTAAACATTTGGAAATAAGTAAGCTTTCAGCGTGAGACCGGGACCATCGCCATCTTGGCAATGCCATAGGCTGTTGGGGCGGTCTCCGCTCGGTGTTGGCCTTTTCTGTGAGGCCAAAGCACCGGTCAGGCATTTTAAAATTTTGGACAATTCCACTAACTACCGCCTTTTTACCGCTCGCCTAAAATATTATATTAAACAAATTTTTACAAAGTTTCGTTTTCCTATTGACTAAGCATATATTTATTGCTAAAATCAAATTGAAATTAATTCTCAATATCGTTTAGCTAGTCCAGCGGGAGGAGGGGTAGAAATGCCTTTGACGATGTTGCCTCCGGGCAAAGAAGCGATAATTAACGCCTGCAGAGCCAAAGCTTCAACCAAAAAGTTTTTGGAAGGGCTTGGAATTATTCCAGGCGTACCTATATCAGTCATATCAGAAATGAGTGGCAATCTTATTGTGTGTGTAAAAGGGACCAGGCTGGCTTTGAATAAGGGAGTTGCCCAGCAGCTGCTGGTACAGATGTGATATGAGGGGGAATGGATCTTGGAGAGATCTTTAAATGAACTAAAACCTGGTGAAAAAGCGGTTATTACAAAAATTTCCGGTGAAGGTGCGGTGAAGAGGAGGCTGATGGATATGGGAGTGACCCGTGGGACTGAAGTTCTGGTCAGGAAAGTGGCGCCTCTGGGGGATCCCATTGAAGTAAATATCCGCGGCTATGAGCTGACCTTTAGGAAAACGGAAGCTGAAAACATATTTGTGAGGTAAGAAGTAGGGCTGCTTAGAGTTTGAAGGAGCGAATATTTTTTTGACCACTTATTGAGAATGATTATCAAAATCATAGAGAGGGGCCGTCAAAATGCATTACCGGTTTGCGCTGGTGGGAAACCCCAACTGCGGCAAAACTACAATGTTTAATGAAATTACCGGAAGTACCCAATATGTAGGGAACTGGCCCGGGGTTACCATTGAAAAAAAGGAAGGCAAGGCAAGAAAATTTAAAGAGGATATCAAAATAATTGATTTGCCCGGTATTTATTCATTGTCCCCCTATTCCATGGAAGAAATAATCGCAAGGGACTATATTATAGATGAAAAACCGGATGTGATCATCAATATCGTGGATGCTACCAACATTGAAAGAAACCTGTATCTGACCACCCAGGTTATTGAGCTGGAAATTCCTGTAGTGATCGCCTTAAACATGATGGACGAAGTAGAAGCAAAAGGAGACAAAATTGACACAGGGATTCTCGAAAAACATCTTGGAGTTCCGGTTGTATGCACGGCTGCAAGTAAAGGGCGAGGGGTTAGCGATGTGGTACGCAAGGCGCTGGAAATCGCCCAGACGGCAGCAGTGGGCGCCGCACCATCCAAGCTTGCAATGTTTGACGACAGCATAGAAAAATCTATTGCCGAAATAGAAAAGATGATTATATCTTTTTTGGGTACGAAAGTGGGCAATACCAGGTGGGCTGCTTTAAAGCTTTTGGAAGGGGATGAAAAAGCGAAGGAGAAGCTGAATGTCCCTGTAACGCTGCTCGAAAAAATAAAACCCTTCCAGCAAAAGCTGGAAAAGGAATATGACAATGACATGGAAACAGTCATTGCCGACAACAGGTACAGGTTTATATCCGACGTGGTAAACAAGGCAGTTAAGAAAAAATCCGCAGAGAAGGGACTTACTCTTTCGGATAAAATCGATAAGGTGGTAACCCACAGGATACTGGCCATTCCGCTGTTTTTGGCGGTCATGTATGCCGTGTTCCAGGTGACTTTCGGGGCTATCGGCTCATTTACCGTCGACTGGGTGGATGTTTTCATAAATGAAACCGTGGCAGGCTGGGTTTCAGGCTGGCTTGAAGCAGCAGGAGCGGCAGAGTGGCTCCATGCTCTTATTGTAAACGGAATCATCGGCGGTATGGGAAGCATGCTGGTGTTTGTGCCGCAGATCCTGATACTTTTCTTCTTTATTTCCATCCTTGAAGACAGCGGCTATATGGCCAGGGTGGCTTTTATCATGGACCGCCTGTTCAGGAAGCTTGGTTTGAGCGGCAAGTCCTTTATTCCCATGTTCTTGGGCTTTGGCTGCAGCACCCCGGCTATTATGGCTGCAAGAACGCTGGAAAATGAAAAGGACAGAAAGCTTACCATCATTCTTACTCCTTTCATGTCCTGTGGTGCAAGGCTGCCGGTGTATGCGCTGTTTGCAGCGGCCTTTTTTGCACAGAACCAGAGCCTGGTAATATTCTCCGTCTATGTGCTGGGGATTGTGGTGGCCATTCTGTCAGGAATCCTATTAAAAGGAACTGTTCTGAAGGGAGAGGTGGCGCCTTTCGTCATGGAGCTTCCCCCTTACCGCATTCCGACCCTCAAAGGTGTTTCTATCCACATGATGGACAGGGGAAAAGCTTTTATCAAGAAGGCCGGGACGGTGATATTTGCGGCGGCGGTTGTGATATGGTTTTTGCAGACCTTCAATTTTTCCCTGCAAGTGGTGGAGGATCCCAGTGAAAGCATATTTGGGGCCATAGGCAGGTTGATTGCTCCCATATTCGTTCCGCTGGGCTTCGGTGATTGGAAATCTGCGGTCGCCCTCCTCACAGGATTTGTGGCTAAGGAAGTAGTTGTAGCAACCATGGGGATACTGAACGGGATCGGAGAAGTGGGAGAGGATGCGACTCAGTTGGTTGCAGTGCTCCAGGGCACCTTTACTCCTTTGAGGGCGTACGCTTTCATGGCCTTTACCCTGCTTTACCTGCCTTGTATCGCAGCTTTTGCGGCCATCAAGCGTGAAATGAATTCATGGAAATGGACGCTGTTTACGGTAGGGTACCAGACCGGCGTTGCCTGGGTAGTGGCTTTTCTGATATTCCAGGTTGGAAGATTGTTGGGCTTTGAATAAAGGGCGCTTTAAGGAATGATTGATACAAGGCTTTTTGGAATACGAGCGACGGGTGCCGGGACAAACAGATTGTGTAATAAGAAAGAAGGGATATTATGGTTGACTGGATTATCGGCGGTATTATAGTGGCCGTAACAATTTTAATTATCGTGCGCTATGTGATTAGATTAAAAAACGGGAAGGCCGGATGCTGTGACTGCTCGGGCTGCCATACGGTACAGTGCGATCGCATGGACCAAAAGGGTTAAAAAGGCAAAAAAATTTGCAGTGTGATTGATAATGTAAAAGCAAAATAAAGACAGACAAATAAAAGGGAGGGCTGAAACCGGTATTTATGCTGCCTGCGCTGTACCGACGCATAACCGGGCATTTTTGGGAGGGCGTCTCGGGGCTGTGCCGGGTGCGCCAGATGTGGCATAAGCAAGTCATCCTTTTTTGTCTGCTGCTTATATCAGGAATCAAAATTTGTGCGGCTTCAGCAGGCTGAAAGGGCTTTAGGAGCTTGATATTTTTATTGCGTTAACGCAGAGAAGCCGTCACTACTAATTGCTGCCCCGGATATATCAAATTAGGGTTGTCAAGATAATTAAAGGTTATAAGGTTCTGCACGTATGTCCCGAATCTCTGGGCGATTAAATATAGCGTGTCTCCCGGCCTTACGGTATAGATAATCGCTTCCGGCGGCGATTCGGCGATGAGTATGGCCTGCCCCGGATAAATCAGATTGGGGTTGGGGATTCGATTGAATTTAAGAATGATATCAACCGTTGTATTGAATTTTCTGGCTATTGAGCTTAGAGTATCCCCAGGCTCAACATAATAGATGAAGCTTCCCAGTGCCGGTGTTAATGGAGGCATAGTCACCACTCCTTTATACCATTATATTTAAAAAGGTGTTGCAATGTTACATAAAGTTGGATTAATGTATGCCAAGGCGGGCTGGCTCACGGCCCGGGGTATGCCATAAAATCGAAGTACAGCAAGTGCTTCATGGAAACGAAAGGCACTTGCTGTTTTCAAAATCCGGATTTTTGGCTTTTTCTATAGGACAGGGTATGGTTCTGTGTCCCATTTCTCGTCAATAATACCAATAACCCCCGCCAAATCCCGGACCAAAGCCTCCGGAGAAGGGAGGGCCAAAAAAGGGTCGACGTCTTCTGTCGATGAGCTCCCTTATGAGAAGTATGCCGACCAAGTCTCTCAGCAGACGCCTTCCGCCAAAGCCAAGCTGCCTTTCCCCGGCTTCTCTCGGTTCCTGATTGATGACTACATCCACATTGACTTCCACTTTTACGGTGATGTCGTCAATGATTTTTTCCAGCCGCTCGCGGGTCGGCATGTGGGCTGGACCGTGAGTCATGTCCATCATATCGCAGTGCCGCACGACCTCAGGATAGATTATGTGGTATATTCTTGGATACATCATTTCAAGCTGCTGTTCCGGCATGGATACCATTGGCTGCATTTGGGCGGGGATGCCCATGGCTTGCATGCAAGGCATCCAATCGCGTACATAATCTTCCATAATGAATGCTCCTTTCCACAATATATTTGTACTATATAATATGTATACTTATAAAAATGGTTACAAATAAAATTATTATGTAAGCTTCGCCTGTAAACCGTCATCATACCGGTATTATGTGTAAAAGCCGGCCCATAAGCTGAAGGCAGTTTTTTGCCCGGAAAAATCAAAAAAGGAGGAATGACTACAGCTGAGAACGCCTTTGTTTTCCATGTATCCTAATAAAATTCTTTCAAAGGCTCTTTCAATAATTTGTATTTATTTATGAACATAAGTAAACCTATATTATTTATAATAAATTAGTGTTGCATCTGATTGGCAAAAGATGTATTATTATTCATATATCAATCTTATTTCTGCGAACCGGCCGAATTGCTGCATATATGGCGGGATATCCCATGATTTGAGCGGTTTGAAAGAGCCGGAAGCGGAATGCCGTTTTTTTATTTAATAATTTGTTTATCATATTGACAAAAATATCTTCATAGAGTATTATATAAAACATATAGGATTACTTGGTTATCGAAGGGAGGGAAAACCATGAAACTGTCCACAAAAGGAAGATACGGTTTACGGTCGATGGTAGACCTTGCAGTCCATTCTGGGGGAGAGCATGTATCTTTGTGTAGCATAGCCGAAAGACAGAATATATCGGAAAATTATTTGGAACAGGTCTTTTCAATTCTCAGGAAGGCCGGATTGGTTAAAAGCGTCAAAGGTGCACAGGGAGGATATATATTGGCTGACCACCCTTCAAATATAAAGGTAGGCACTATCTTGAGGGCCCTTGAAGGGGACCTGTCGGTGGTGGATGAGGATTTGGAAGACGATATTTCAGGGCAGAATACGATCCAGAAGTGCATAAAGGTGAACGTGTGGGACAAGATGAATGAGAGCATAGCGAAAGTGGTGGATTCTTTGACGCTGGAGGATTTAGTGGATGAGTATAATAAGATGAATGAGAAGAATGCTTTGATGTTTTACATTTAATTTTTTTTATATTTAAATTCCGGGTAATAATATATGCTTAATCAGAAAATCCTGCGAGGTCAACAGGGCGTGCCTCCCTTCTTTAGGTCCAGGAAGCGATTGAGAAAAAATAAGCCGCCTTACCCTTTTATAGAGAAAATCCCAATTTTGAAAAGGAGAGTGATTAAAGTGAGTGAGAGAAAATGGAAGTTTGACACGCTGCAAGTCCATGCGGGCCAGAAACCTGACCCCACAACAGGCGCAAGAGCGGTTCCTATCTATCAGACCACATCCTATGTTTTCAACAATGCGGATCATGCCGCTAATTTATTTGCGTTAAAGGAAACGGGAAACATTTACACAAGGATAATGAATCCCACCAACGACGTTTTTGAACAGAGGATGGCAGCCCTCGAAGGAGGCGTAGGCGCCCTCGCCGTTGCGTCCGGCTCTGCGGCGGTCACTTACGCAATACTCAATATTGCCGGAGCCGGTGACGAGATTGTGTCCGCCAGCACGCTTTACGGAGGGACCTACAACCTGTTTTCGGTGACCCTTCCTAAAATAGGCATTAAAACGGTTTTTGTGGATCCCGATGACCCCGAAAATTTCAGAAAGGCCATAAATTCAAAAACAAAGGCGCTTTATATCGAAACGATAGGCAATCCCGGCATCAATATTATTGATATAGAGGCGGTGGCCAAAATAGCCCATGAAAACGGGTTGCCGCTCATCATTGACAATACCTTTGGGACCCCTTACCTGATCAGGCCCATTGAATTCGGCGCCGATATCGTCGTCCATTCGGCGACAAAATTTATAGGAGGCCACGGCACTTCCATCGGCGGCGTAATCGTCGACTCCGGTAAATTCGACTGGGCCGGAAGCGGGAGGTTTCCGGGCCTTACCGAGCCTGACCCCAGTTATCACGGCATAAAATATGTTGAGGATTTAGGCCCTCTTGCCTACATCATCAAGGCGAGGGTGCAGTTGTTGAGGGATACGGGGGCGGCGCTAAGCCCGTTCAATTCTTTCCTTTTGCTCCAGGGGCTTGAGACCCTTTCCCTCAGAGTTGAGAAGCATGTCTCAAACACAAAGAAGATTGTCGAGTTTCTAGCAGACCATCCGCTGGTATCATGGGTGAACTACCCCGGCCTAAAAGGCAATAAGTATTATGAGCTTGCTCAGAAGTACCTTCCGAAGGGGGCGGGTTCAATATTCACCTTCGGAATAAAAGGCGGAGTTGATGCTGCGAAGAAATTCATAGACAGCCTTGAAATTTTCTCCTTGCTGGCAAATGTGGCGGACGCGAAGTCTCTCGTGATCCATCCTGCGACCACGACCCACTCCCAGCTGTCTGAGGAAGAACAGAGGGCTGCCGGTGTTACGCCGGACCAGATAAGGCTTTCCATCGGAATTGAAGATCCCGAGGACCTTATTTACGATCTTGATCAGGCGCTGAAAAAGGCAGTGGCATAGCATTGTGGGAGGAGGATTGAAGCGGATGAGCAAGGCTGTTAAAACCGATAAGGCTCCTGCGGCCATAGGCCCATATTCTCAGGCCATAGACACAGGGACCTTCATATACACATCAGGGCAGATTCCCGTAAATCCTTCAACAGGCGAGGTTGTTGACGGAGGGATTGAGCAGCAGACGGCTCAGGTGCTGGAAAATCTGAAGAATGTCCTTGAGGCTGCGGGAAGCAGTCTTTCCAAAGTCATAAAGACCACAGTGTTTATCAAGGATATGAACAATTTTTCGACGATGAATGAGGTGTACAAGAGCTATTTTACCGAGCCCTATCCGGCGAGGTCATGCGTCGAGGTAGCCAGGCTTCCGAAGGATGTGCTGGTGGAAATTGAAGCTGTTGCGCAAAAATAAAAAGGAGTGGTGATGTTTCATGGGAATGTTAAACAATTAAGTATTGAAACGAAAGCGGTCCATGGGTGTAAGGGCTATGACCAACAGACCGGTGCGGTGAGTTTTCCCATATACCAGAGTGCCACCTTCAGGCACCCGGGTCTGAATCAAAGTACGGGCTACGACTATTCCAGGCTTCAAAACCCTACAAGGGAAGAACTTGAGAATACCGTCGCAAGCCTTGAAAGCGGGAAGTACGGCTTTGCCTTTTCCAGCGGGATGGCGGCTGTTTCAACGGTGCTTTCCCTGTTTATGCCCGGGCAGCACATCATAGTTTCCGACGACCTTTATGGCGGTACCTACAGGTTGTTTGAAGAAATCTACAGGCGCTATGGCCTTGAATTTACATATGTAGATACCAGCCGCATCAACGAGGTGGAGCAGGCCTTAAAGAACAATACAGCAGCAATCTTTATTGAGACGCCTTCCAATCCCATGATGAAGGTTACCGACATTGGGGCGACGGCTGACCTTGCAAAGTCAAGGAAGCTGTTGACGATTGTGGACAATACTTTTCTCACTCCCTATTTTCAACGGCCTCTTGAGCTTGGGGCGGATATAGTCGTCCACAGCGGAACGAAGTATCTTGGAGGTCATAACGATACGCTGGCGGGTTTTGCGATTGTGAATGACGACAACCTGGCAGAAAGGATCAAACTGATACAGAAATCCGAAGGAGCGGTTCTGGCCCCCTTTGACAGCTGGCTGATCCTCCGGGGAATCAAAACCCTGGGAGTAAGGCTGGAAAAGCAGGAAAAAAATGCCCTGGCCGTTGCCGAGTGGCTGAGGAAACATGAAAAGGTCGAACGGGTTTATTATGTAGGGCTTAGTGACCATGAGGGCTATGAGATTTCCAAAAGGCAGGCTTCCGGCTTTGGAGCGATGATCTCTTTTTCGGTAAAGGACACGTCCTTGGTGGGACAGATTCTTGAAAGGGTGCGTGTGATCATTTTTGCCGAGAGCCTGGGAGGAGTGGAAAGCCTCATAACCTATCCCATTGTGCAGACCCACTCGGCGATACCGGAGGAAATGAGGGAGCGGCTTGGAGTAAACGACAAATTATTACGGCTTTCAGTCGGGATAGAAAATGTCAACGACATTATAGACGATCTGGAGCAGGCATTGAGGTGACGGACGATGAATTTCGGAACAAAGCTTATTCATAACGGAAATGAAACGGATCCGCATACGGGGGCGCTGAGCGTCCCTATTTACCAGGTATCCACCTATCACCAGGGGGATATGGAGAAACCCCGGGAGTATGACTATTCAAGGTCGGGAAATCCAACCCGGAAAGCCCTTGAAAACACCATCGCGGAGCTTGAAAACGGAAGCCGGGGTTTTGCCTTTGCTTCAGGCATGGCGGCAACCTCATCGGTGCTTTCCATCTTCTCCTCCGGTGACCATTTGATTGTATGCGAGGATGTTTACGGCGGTACCTACCGAATCACTACGGGCTATTTCAAGAGGTTTGGCCTTGAGGTGGATTTCGTGGATGCCGGCAACCTGGATGCCATCAAAGAGAAGATCAAGCCCAACACCAGGGCTGTTTTTCTCGAAACTCCCTCCAATCCGCTGCTCAAAATCACCGATCTAAAGGGTGCCATAGGGCTGGCAAAGGAGCATGGCCTCCTGACCATCGTTGACAACACTTTCATGTCTCCTTATCTGCAGAGGCCTCTGGAGCTGGGAGCGGATGTTGTCATTCACAGCGCCACCAAGTTTATCGGAGGGCACAGCGATGTCATCGGCGGCCTGGCGGTGGTAAAGGATGAAGAACTGGCCAGGCGGATCTATGCCGTTCAGAACGGTTTCGGAGCTGTTTTGGGTCCACAGGATTCATGGCTTCTCCTGAGGGGGTTGAAAACGCTGAAAGTGAGAATGGATTACCAGCAGCGCAGCGCCCAAAGGCTCGCAGAGTGGCTGAAGGTACATCCAAAGGTACGGAAGGTGTTCTATCCCGGGCTTGACGGGCATGCCGGCAGGGAGATCCACTTTTCTCAGGCTGATGGTCCGGGCTGTGTGCTCTCATTTGAGGCCGACAGCCTTGAAACAGCCAGAGGCTTTATGAAAAAAATCAAGCTGGCCGCAGTTGCGGTGAGCCTCGGCGGAGTGGAAACCATCGTGTCCTACCCGGCCAGAATGTCCCATGCGGCTATGCCGAAAGCCGAAAGGGAGAGGCTGGGCATATCCGACAGCTTGCTGAGAATTTCGGTGGGCCTGGAGGATGTGGATGACCTGATTGAGGATTTCCGGCAGGCATTGGGTTAGCATGTGCAAAAGAGACATATTGGACGAGCAGGGGTGAAAATAATAGGAATGCGTCTGCCTCTGCCCATAAAAACACGACTGATAAAAAGAACAGACAGAAGGAAGATGGTTATGAGCGTTGAAGCAGTGAGAGAATACTTTATTTCCAGAGGGTTAGAGGATCCGGTTTTTGAGCTGGAGGACAGCGGGGCTACGGTGGAGGAAGCGGCAAAAGCCATAGGAGTCGGACCGGAATTGATCGCGAAAACCCTGGCTTTTCGTGTGAATGAAAAGAATATATTGATCGTCGCACGGGGTGACGCACGGATTGACAATAAGAAATTCAAGCAATTTTTTAAGACCAAGGCCAAGATGCTGGGCCCCGAAGAGGTAGAGGAGGTAACAGGACATCCGGTGGGAGGCCTGTGTCCTTTTGGACTGAAAAATCCCCTGGAAGTGTATGTGGATATCTCATTGAAAGATCTTGAGACGGTTTATCCGGCCGCGGGCTCAAGGATGGCAGCTCTGAAAATAAATCCCCGGGAAATGGTGGAGCTCACCGGCGCCAGATGGATTGATGTGTGCCAGGATTTGCGATGAAGGGCGGGGATTAAAAAAGTGCAGCAAGCGGATTGGTCGCTTCTTTGGAGCCCTTTGCCCTTGACCGGAATTTTTGCTGCTTCCTTTGCTAAAAATAATGCTTTAGAGGTAAAAGCAATTGGGATACATACAAATTCCTACTAAACATATAGGAAATAAAAAATATTTTTTTAAAACTTATTGACATATTTTGCATAACGTATTAAAATAAATATAGTCAACAAAACATATAAGAATACTCGGAATAAAAATGCATTTCGGAGGCGATATTATGTCGAAAATTGCAAAAAATCTGACTGATCTCATTGGCAACACTCCCTTATTGGAATTGTCAAATTACAACAAGGCAAACAATCTGGAAGCAAAAGTTATTGCAAAGCTGGAATATTTTAATCCCGCATCCAGCGTAAAGGACAGAATCGGGTATGCGATGATAAAGGATGCGGAGGAAAAAGGCCTGATAACCAAGGATACCGTCATCATTGAGCCCACAAGCGGCAATACAGGGATTGCCCTGGCCTTTGTCTCTGCTGCCAAGGGTTATAAGCTGATATTGACAATGCCTGACACCATGAGCATTGAGAGAAGGAACCTTTTGAAGGCTCTGGGAGCAGAGCTGGTATTGACTCCGGGCGCCGAAGGGATGAAGGGAGCCATCAGGAAAGCGGAAGAATTGGCGGCACAAATACCCAATTCCTTTATTCCGCAGCAGTTTAAAAACCCTGCAAATCCTGAAATACACCGCAGGACTACGGCGGAGGAAATCTGGAGGGATACCGACGGGCAGGTGGACATATTCGTCGGAGGTGTCGGGACAGGCGGAACCATTACAGGCGTCGGAGAAGTGCTTAAGTCAAGGAAATCTGATGTAAAAATTGTAGCTGTTGAGCCTTACGATTCTCCGGTGCTGTCGGGAGGAAATCCCGGGCCCCACAAAATTCAGGGGATTGGTGCAGGATTTGTGCCTGACGTCCTAAACACATCCATCATTGACGAAATATTCAAAGTGAAAAATGAGGAAGCCTTTGAAACTTCAAGGAAGCTTGCAAAAACCGAGGGTCTCCTTGTGGGAATATCTTCAGGAGCTGCCGCTTTTGCAGCCACTCAGATCGCAAAAAGGCCTGAAAATAAGGGCAAAACCATCGTTGTTCTCCTCCCCGATACGGGAGAGCGCTATCTGTCCACAGTGCTTTTCCAAGAGACTTAGAAATCCTGACGGAATTCATATGTCAGTGTTTTGCATTTTGCCTTGCACGCAATAAACGAGCAAAGAGGCTGAGTATCAAATTATTTGAGGTAACTGATAAAGGGGATACGCTCCCCTTTATTAATACCTATAAATCCTAGTATAATGATATAAATACTATAGTATATTGTACGAGAAAATAAAAGGCCGGCTTTATAAAAGAGGCTGTGTTGGATTATTGTCTTAAAATTATTATCTTTAGCAATCACTGGAGGGTCATAGTATGCCAAAAAGTAAAGAGGAATTATATAAAGGCTTATCGGATGCCGTGTTGAATATGGAGGAAGAAGAGACCGTAATACTTGCAAATGAGGTGGTTATCGAAAAGTATGATGCCTATGAAGCCATAGAAAAGGGTCTTGCGGATGGAATGGAAAGGGCGGGGAAGCTCTTTGAGGAGGAAGAGTATTTCATCCCTGAGCTTTTGATGTGCTCCGACGCCATGTATGCAGGTCTCGATGTGCTTAAGCCTCATTTAAAAGCAGAAGGGCAGGGAGAAAAGCACAAGGTGGTCATCGGCGTTGTTGAAGGCGATACCCATGATATCGGCAAGAACCTGGTCAAAATCATGCTGGAAACCTCCGGCTTTGAAGTAGTGGACCTGGGACGGGATGTCCCGCCCAGGGCTTTTGTAGAGAAAGCCAAAGAAATCAATGCGGAAATCATCGCCCTTTCAACTCTCATGACTACCACAATGGACGGCATGGCCCAAGTAATTAATTTTCTGAAAGAAGACAATGTAAGGGACCGTTTTAAGGTCATGATCGGCGGTGGCCCCATCTCTCAGAGTTTTGCCGACAAAATAGGTGCGGATGGCTATTCCGCCAATGCGGCCGAGGCGGTGAGGCTGGCCAAAAGGCTTGTGGGAGTTACCGCTTAAGACACTTAAGGAAGGCCTGATTGTTTTTAATTTAGGGAGGTATGAGGAATGGTTAAAAGAGCTATTGCAGTTATAATTTCGGCTTTTGTATTTGCAGGAGTTTTGGCGGGCTGCGGATCCAAGAGCCCACAGGATGCCGCTCCTGCGCAAAATGTGCAGGCAGGAACGGATGCGCAGCAGGAGGGCAAAGGGGAAGAAAAGGAAGCAAAGAGCGAAGGGACCCAAAGCAGCCTGATCAAGTGCAACATAGGATATCTCGCTTCAACAGGGCATGTGCTGTACTTTATTGCGCAGGAAAAAGGGTATTTTAAGGAAGAAGGGCTGGACACGGAACTGTTTCTCTTCAATAACTCTGGAGAAGGCCTGAACGCCATAATAGCAGGCAAGCTGGATACCGGATCTTTTGGAACTGCACCGCCGCTCACATTCATATCAAAAGGCTCGGACCTGACTATATTCGGGGGACAGATGTCAGAAGGCCATGCGATTATTGCAAAGCCTGAAAAAGCAGATGAACTTAAAGACATAAAAAATTTCAAGGGCAAGAAGCTTGCCACAGTAAGACTGGCTACCGGAGACATAGTGTTCAGGGGAGCTTTTACCGATGCGGGAATTGATTGGAAAAACGACCTGGTCATCAATGAGATGGAATCCCCGGCAGCAGTGCTGGAAGCTGTAAAAAAAGGCAGCGTTGATGCAGGGGTGGTATGGACTCCTTATAGAAAGATGGCAGAGGACCAGGGCCTTAAAATAGTTCAATTCAGCGGCGAAGTGGAAGATATGAAGGACCATCCCTGCTGCAGGCAGGTGGCGTTGACAGCGCGGATTAAAGAAGATCCTGAAAAATACGAGAAACTTCAGGCCGCCTTGATTAAAGCCTATAAGTTCTATAAAACCAATCAGGAAGAAACCCTCGATATACTTTCAAAATACGTGAAGATAGATAAGGAAGTTTTAAAGGCGGAGACTTACGGCGAACACATAAGCAGCAATCCGGATCCCAATAAAGAAGGCGTCGTTAAGTTCTGGGATTTCATGAAGAAGATCGGATATATAACGCCTGAGGACAGCCTCAAGATTGAGGACCACATCAACACGGAGATTTACAGCAATGCCCTGGACAGAATATTGAAAGACAACCCGGATGACGCTGTTTACAAGCAGTTAAAGGCTGATTTCAAAGAGTAGGGGAGACTTCATGAGCAAAATAAAGTTCCGGAATGTATCAGTGATCTATGAAAGCAAAGATTCAAAATACCTGGCTGTACAAAATATCAATATATCCGTCAGAGAAGGGGAGTTTTTAAGCATCGTAGGACCCAGCGGCTGCGGAAAGAGCACCTTGCTCAACCTCATCGCAGGGCTGAATTTCCCTTCCGGCGGCTCCATTTTGCTGGACGGGGCTGAAATAAAAGGGACGGGGACCGAAAGAAGCGTCGTTTTCCAGCACTACTCTCTTTTTCCCTGGATGACGGCCAGAAAAAATATAATCTTTGGCTTGAAGCAGCTAAACAACGGAAAGAGCAATGAAGAAATTAAAAAAACTGCGGACAGGTATCTGGATATGGTTGGGCTCAGCAACTTCAAGAGCAAATATCCGGCCCAGTTGTCCGGAGGCATGCAGCAGCGGGTGGCCATCGCAAGGGCTCTGGCCATGAATTCCGACATATTGCTGATGGATGAACCCTTCGGGGCTGTGGACGCCAAAAACAGGGCCATACTCCAGGACCTGCTGCTGAAGATATGGGAAGGCGGACAGCACAGAAAGACCGTCATTTTCGTCACCCACGACATTGATGAAGCGATTTTGCTTTCAGACAGGATCATCGTCATGACGGCAGGGCCGGGAACCGTTAAAAAGGAGATAGATGTGCCCTTTAAACGCCCCAGGGAAAGGTCATTGCTGGTAAAAACCAAGGAATATGCGAATTTGAGAAACCAGATTGTCGATCTGTTCTATGATGACCTGGTTCAGAAAATAGGTGGAGAGGAAGTCCTGCTTTAACGGGGACAAATGCCTGCCGGCTGCAAAAAGGGGGGATTGGGTGAGAAGATTTATTAATCCGGCAAACATACTGTTTCTTTGCATTGTGATATTGGAGTTTCTTCCCGGAAGGAGACCCGACGGGAATATGGCCTATGTCCTGGTATTCACCTTTGTTGTGGAGGCTGTATATCTGCTGACGGTATTTGTCCTGAAGGACAAGGAAAAAGTAACTGCTGCGGGAGATGTCACCGCCATTATATTCGGCCTTGTTTTCCTCTGGGAGCTTGTCACAGCCAAGCTGGACCTTCTGGAAAAAGTCCTGTATCCTTCTCCGGGTCAGGTATTTGCCTTGTTTGTGTCGGAATTGCCCGAAATGATAAAAGGCATGTTGAGCTCCTTGAGGATTTTGATAAGCGGATACGTCCTTGCATTGGTTATTGCAGTGCCCACCGCCCTGGTTGCCGGTTGGAGAATAAGGCTGTACCGCGCTGTGAAACCTTTAACGAAAATTTTAGGCCCTATACCGCCGATAGTTTATATTCCCTACGCCATCGCCATTTTACCCACATTTAGGGCAGCCTCCATATTCATCATATTTATAGGCTCTTTCTGGCCTATATTTATCAACACGCTTAACGGGGTGTTCAATATTGACAAAAAAATTATTGATTCAGCAAAAGTGCTGAACGTCAAGGAGAGGGCGATGCTGTTTGAAGTCATCCTGCCGGGAACCATCCCGTCGATATTAAGCGGCGCAACGATAGGGCTTGTGCTCTCATTTGTCCTGCTGACGGCGGCGGAAATGATCGGAGCTACTTCCGGCCTTGGCTGGTATGTCAAGTATTTTTCGGATTTTGCAGATTACCCCAGGGTTATTGTAGGCATCATCTTTATCGGTATCGTTGTCACCGCCATCACCTTTATAATGGACAAATTGGAACAGCATCTTCTCAGATGGAAAAAATGAGCTTTCAAATCTTTCAACAGGCATTAGCCTGAAAAAGGCAAGAAACAGTTATCCGTGCGATAAAGATTGGGGGTGTGATGATATGGAACAAATGACACCGATTGAAAGGCTGACTGCATATAATAAAGGGCAGGTTGTGGACCGCCTTCCCTGCGTGCCCATCGTGGGCAATACGGCCGCCAGGGTTATAGGCGTTAAGGTGTCCGAATTCCGCGGGAACGGCCCGCTGCTGGCAAAAGCCCATATTGCCTCCTACAGGCTTTTCAAATATGACATCATACGGATTTTTACCGACTTATACACCCAGGCTGAGGCTATGGGGGCAAAGGTCCATTATCCGGAAGATGAAACCGCTTTTCTTGCGGAACCGGCCATCAGCGACCTTTCGGAAATCGACCGCCTTGAGCCCGCCGACCCTTACAAGGACGGCAACCTGCCACACCACCTTGAAGCTATGAAAATTGCTGTTGAGGAGGTGGGCAAGGAGGTGACGGTTACAGGCGCCCTGACCTGTCCCTTTACAAACGCATCCTTCCTGGTGGGGGCAGAAAATCTTGTGAGGCTCACATTAAGAAATCCTGAAGCGGTGCATAAACTGTGCAAAGTTTCCCTTGAGACAAATTTGAGATATGCTAAAGCCATCATAGATATCGGGTGCACTCCCAGCCTTACGGATGCCATGTCCTCCTGCACCGTTATCAGCCCAAAACAGTTTAAAGAGTTTTCCTTTCCCTATTTGAAGACTTTGATAGATTATATACATTCCAGAGGAAAGCCGGTGACTTTGCACATCTGCGGCAAGACGGCCAAGATATGGGAACTGATGGCGGATGCGGGAGCGGATTGCATAAGCATAGATAATGATGCGGATTTGCAGGAAGCAAAGGCAAAGGTGGGCCACAGGGTCAGGCTGATGGGGAATGTAAAGCCTTCCGAAGTAATGCTTCAAGGCTCCCCGGCCGATGTGAAAAGGGCGGTAATCGAATGTGTAAGGAAAGCCTATGACAATCCGAAGGGGTACATAGTGGCTTCGGGTTGCAGCCTTCCTACCGAAACGCCTTTTGAAAACATAAGGGCCATGCTTGATACCGTCAGGGAAATGGGATATCCCTTGACCGAAGATAAAATAAGCTATTTCATATATAAAAATTATATCAATTTATACCACGGAGCTTTTATATAAGGAAAAAATTTATAAATGAAAGCCGGACTGGCGACCCGGATTTTATAATAGATTTTTATGATATATAGTCTATGGAAAAGGTGAGTCAAAATGAGCATAATCAGCCCAAAGGAAAGATTGATAAGAGTTTTGCATAAAAAAAAGGTTGACAGACCTCCCGTCGTGTGCCCGGGAGGCATGATGAACGCGGCGATTGTTGATGTTATGAACGAAACCGGCCATACCCTCCCGGAGGCTCATCATGATGAAAAACTGATGGCGGAGCTGTCGCGGGATGTTCATGAATATACGGGATTTGAGAATTTCGGGATGCCTTTCTGCATGACGGTTGAGGCAGAGGTGCTGGGAAGCGAGATAGATTTCGGGACACTGGCCTGCGAGCCCAAGATAAAAAAGGAGGCTTTTGCTTCGGCGGCGTCGGTTGACTATAAAGACATTAAAAAGGTGCTGAAATCAGGAAGGATCGAGACCGTCGTGCAGGCATGCCACCGCCTGTCCAAGAGCTTTCCCGACGTACCTGTCATAGGGAACCTGACGGGGCCTATAAGCACGGCTGCTTCCATCGTCGACCCCATGACTTTTCTGAAAGAACTGAGAAAGGATAAGGCCAATGCCCATAGGACGATAGACTATGTGACCGATTTCCTCATAGAATACGCAAAGCTGCTGATTGACAACGGCGCATCGAGCATATCCATAGGGGATCCGACGGCTACCGGCGAGATATTGGGACCGAAGATGTTTGAGGAATATGCCGTAAGGTATTTAAACAAATTGATCAAGGGAATCCGGTCCCTCAACGCTCCTGTCATCGTCCACATTTGCGGCGATATCAGTTCGGTAAAGCATCTGATAGCCCAAATCGGCTCGGATGCCATCAGCACCGATGCGCTGGTGAACCTGCGTTTGCTGAAGGAGGAGTTCCCGTCCCTCACCACCATGGGCAATTTAAGCACCTATTTGCTGCAATTCGGCACTCCGGACAAGATATCAACCCATACCCGGAGGCTTATGAAAGACGGGATTGACATCATAGCCCCTGCCTGTGGCCTGAGCACATCCTCTTCACTGGAAAACATACAAGCGATGACGAATACCGTGAAGGAGCAATAGTGATGGCTAAAGTGGAATTTCGCAATGAAAATATCGAAGTTCATGTTGATGAAGGGACCACCATACTGGAAGCGGCAAGGCAGGCCGGCGTGACAATCGAATCCCCCTGCAACGGTTCAGGGGTTTGCGGCAAGTGCAGGGTGAAGGTTGATACCAAATCTCTTAAAAATATTTCCCATGGAAGGGGCCATCGGCTTTCCACAGAGGAGCAGCTTGAGGGGTACGTCCTTGCCTGCGAAGCCCGGATAAAAGGGGATATTGCCGTTGAAACGTCTGAAAGCCGGGAGCACAAGCATTTGAAAATACTGGACCACGGAAAAAGCTTCGACATCGCAATGGATGCCTTTATCCACAAGCGGTATGATGGGGCTAGTGGCCTGACCTACGTTTATGCCGGGGAAGAATTGCTTGGAAGCGAGGACGGGAACACCCTGGGCGAAAGCTTCGGAGCGGTGGTGGATATCGGAACAACTACGCTGGTGGCCTCCCTTGTGGACCTGAACAGCGGGAAAGAGCTGGATTCGGTATCCGCCTTAAATCCCCAGGCTGTCCACGCCCAGGATGTGCTGTCCAGGATAAAGCTGGCATCGGAGGAAAGTGGGCTGAGGCTGATGTATTCGGGAATTATTGCGGAAATAAACCGGCTGATAACTCATTTGGCCCAGAGGAACAATATAAAGGGCGAAAGAATCTATGAACTTGTGTTCAGTGGGAATACCTGCATGCTTCACCTGGCTTCCAATGTAAACCCTTATTCCCTGGGCAGGTTTCCATACAATCCGGAAATAACCGGAAACGTGAGCCTTAAAGCGTCGGAACACAAGCTGGCCATATCAGAATTCGGCATAATATACCTTCCGCCTGTAATCTCAGCCTATGTAGGGGCGGACATTACATCCGGCATACTTGCGTCGCAGCTGCATGAGAAAAAAGGGGTCACGCTGTTTGTTGATATCGGCACAAACGGGGAAATGGTACTGGCGTGCGACGGACGGCTTTGGGCTACTTCCACTGCGGCCGGGCCGGCCTTTGAAGGGATGAATATCACCCACGGCATGAGGGCAGGGGCCGGCGCCATCGAATTTTTCAATGTAGAAGATGCCGGGACGGTTACTGTAAAAACCATTGGGGAGGAAGAAGCCACAGGCATATGCGGCAGCGGACTTTTAGACATAATAGGAGAGCTCGTGGCTTACGGAGCCATAAATAAAAACGGCAGGCTGGTGGAGCCCGAAACAGAGGGGATATTGCCTGCCTTACGGGAAAGGATTCTGAAGCAGGACGGGAAACTCGTGTTTAAAGTTACAGACAGGGTTGTGCTCACCCAGAAGGACATCCGGCAGGTACAGCTTGCAAAGGGAGCCGTAAGGGCGGGCATAGAGTTTCTGCTCAGAAGCAAAGGCATAAAAGCTTCAGAGGTTGACAGGGTTTTAATCGCAGGCTCCTTTGGATACCATTTGCGCGCCAAAAGCCTTATAAATATCGGGCTGCTGCCGCCCGAATTTGAAGGAAGGATTGAGTTTATAGGCAATACCTCCAAATCCGGAGGGCAGGCCTTTCTGTTGAACAAAAGCTATAGGGCACAGATGGCCCGACTGGTAAAAAACATTGAAGTGATTGAGCTGGCAAATTACAAGGACTTTGACAAAGTGTTTGTAAGCTGTCTGAATTTTTAAGGGGGGCTGAAAGTGGACAATGATAAGAAAAACTTAAGTTGTTCCGACTGTGGCGTATTGAACTGTTATAGAAGAGATAAAAGCTTTCCGGAATTTTGCCTGACTACCGGAATTCCGGATAAAGAAATTGAAAAAATAAAGGAGCTGTACAGAAAAGACGGTTTTGTATCTAAGCTCTCCCTCGCGGCGGCAGAAGTAGAAGGCACATATTACGGAAAGCTTACCAGGGTTGAAGAGATCATTGCCTTTGCCAAGCGGATCGGAGCGAAAAAGATCGGTATCGCCACCTGCATAGGCCTGATGAATGAGGCCAGAGCCTTTGTGAAAATACTTAAGGCAAAAGGCCTGGAAAGCTATAGCGTCATATGCAAGATCGGTTCCGTAGATAAAACGGAGATAGGAATACCTGAGGAGTTAAAGATACAAAAAGGATGTCATGAAGCCCTTTGCAACCCGGTGCTTCAAGCCAAACTGCTGAATAAGGAGAAGACAGACCTCAATGTAATTGTGGGGCTTTGTGTAGGCCATGATTCCTTATTTATAAAGTATTCCAAAGCTCCCGTCACCACGCTGATAACGAAGGACAGGGTCCTTGGGCATAACCCCGCCGCGGCTTTATATACCAGCGGCTTCTATTACAAAAGGCTGCTTCAGGAAGGCGACATCTGATAAAAAATTTGGTTTAAATCATAGCGCCCATATAGGAATAATAGAAAATTTTTATTAAAACCGAAACGGGGGGATCAGGATGAAATGTCCAAAAAGGAAAAATGACATCGCAGCCAGGACCAAGTTGAAGAATACCATTTTGGAGGCGCTGCATACCATCCAAAACGGCTTCATCACCATCATAAAGCAGGATGACACCATTATTCAGATTAACCTCAATGAAACAGTACTTCTGGACGGTCAGGGCATAAAGGAAAACATTGCAAGGGGGGCTTGACTGTGACACTTCCCGAAGGCATTGATAAAAAAAAGGTGCAAATCTCTGAAGAGGATTTAAAAAGGCTGCTCCAATACCTTGAAAGCATTCAGTACGGTTCTGTAACCCTTTATATCCAGGAAGGCAGGATCGTGCAGATAGAAAAAAGCGAGAAAATAAAGCTGAGGTAGAATAAGGGGCGGCTGAATCAAAAGCAGGCTTGCAGTTGGAATGCATGCAAAACAAATGGAAAAATAGATTATTTTTAGAACCTATTGACAAGTTGAGTTTTTTTGTATAGAATAAAACATATAAAACTAATATGAATACTATTATATGAATATGACATCATCGCAAACCATAACGCAAACCACATAATTAAATAGCTGCTGAAAGGTTGACCAGAAAATCTGGAGGCTAAATTTGCTTTCTTTTTACGGAGGGAAAGTAAATTTAGCCTTTTCTTAGTTAAGTAAGCTTTTACAAGCTCTATGCCCGCGCCGCTTGCCGGACGGAAGCAAAAAAGTCAGGGTCTGGAGGTGTTTTCCCGGAACGAAGGAGAAAGTGTTATTTATTGCCCGTTATTATCGGGTCCAGAGGGTTTAAGCAAATTGCATCAACTATGCACCGGAATGGGGGTATGAAAATGTCGGAAGACAGTCTTTTCTCAGGTAATGATAACTCCACGATTTCCGCTGAAGATTTAAAAAAGCTTTTAGGTCTGCTGGAAAATATCAAGTTTGGATCGGTAACTCTTGTAATTCAAAACGGTAGGGTGGTACAGATTGAGAAAAATCAAAAAGTGAGATTGAAATGAAACATGGACATGAATACCGACTAGAAGACTAGAGGCCATGCATCCGGATATAAGGAAGCACGGCCTTTTATATTAACAGGGCCGTAAAGGTGAAAACAGAAAAGAACTCAATTAAGGAGGTAAGAGATTTATGGCAATAAATATCCAGAATAATGAAGCCCCAACGAGAGAAAACAGGCTTGGGGCCATCACAGGATATAAGGGGACTATAAAAGACTTGGTCTCAAAGGCTTCCTGCTGTTCTTTGAGAAACAGGGAGAGGTGCTTCAGCCAGGCCAGCGCCTGCAGCTCAGGCTGCGCACAGAGTTATTTGTCGGGGATTGTAGATGCTGTAATTGTAAATCATGCACCTGTTGGCTGCGCTTCCGATGCTGTATCTGCCAATACCACCAACAAGTGGGGAGAGAGGGTGAGGGGCTGGAAACATAGAAATATTGCTATTTTCAACACCAACATGACTGAGGAGGATACGGTTTTCGGAGCCACCGCCAAACTTAAAGATACCGTCAGGGAGGCATACAGCAGATATGAGCCGAAAGCGATTTTCATCACCGCTTCCTGCGTTTCCGGGGTGATCGGAGAGGATATTAAAAGCGTTATAGATGAAATACAGGAAGAAATCCCCGTTCCCCTTGCACCCGTGTTTTGTGAAGGCTTTAAGTCAAAAGTATGGGCCTCCGGCTTTGACGCGGCATTCCATGCAATACTTACAGCAATTGTAAAGCCTCCGCAGAAAAAGACAAACAAGGTCAATATGATCAATTTCCGCGGGAGCGCCAGAAAAGAGATTACGGAAATTTTAGGAAGATTCGGGCTGGAGCCGGTGTTTGTCGCGCCTTTCAGCTCCGTTGAGGAGTTGTCCAGGATGTCTGAATCGGCCGCGACCATAAGCATCTGCGGAACGCTGGGAAGTTACCTTGGAAATGCGCTTGAGGCACAGTATGGAGTGCCCTATGTTAAATCGCTGCAGCCCCATGGAATTGCCGGGATTGAAAGCTGGCTGAGAGGTTTGGGAAAAGCCACCGGAAAGGAAAAGGAGGTTGAAGAGTATATTTCGGAGCAGAGGAAGAAAATAGAGCCTGAACTTGCCGAGATAAGGGATAGGCTCAGAGGCTATAGGGCAGTGGTGGGGATGGGCCCCAGTTTTGGGCACAACTACATCAGGGTGCTCAGAGAGCTTGGAGTTGAGGTTGTGTGGGGTGCCACATGGCATTTTGACCAGCACTATGACCACGGTACGTGCCCCGAATCTTCAAGGCATTTATCAGGCGAAGAAATGGACCTTCCGGTAAGCGTATGCGACCAGCAGAACTTTGAGCTGCTGAGCCTCCTGAACAGTCTTAAACCTGACATTTATATATCGCGCCACGGAGGAACCGCAGTCTGGGCTACCAAAATGGGCATCGCCTCTGTCATGGTCGCCGATGAGTACAGCGCTTTCGGATACAAAGGTATTGTCGATTTCGGATACAGGCTGGTAGATGCGGTAACAAACCGGAGCCTTGCGAGGAACCTCGCCAAAAGGGTCAAACTTCCTTATACCGACTGGTGGCTCAGGCAGGACAGCTTCAAATTCCTTGAAGAGGAGGCGGTGTAAAATGGCACAGGCCGTGGATCAAATACGACATGTTTGTGCGCTGGGAGGCTTCCAGTCTGTCCTGGCGATACACAGGGCCGTTCCGATACTTCATTCAGGGCCGGGCTGCGGGCAGAAACTCTGGGGGGCGGTCGGTCTGGAAAACGGGTGCCAGGGTTCAGGATATGTGGGGGGACATTCAGTACCATGCACCAATATCGGAGAGAAGGAAGTCATATTCGGCGGTGAGGGAAGGCTTAAAGATGTCATCGAGAATGCCCTGAAAGTCATAGATGCAGACCTGTTTGTCGTCCTTTCAGGCTGTACCGCGGATATTGTAGGTGACGATATCAAAAAGGTGGTAAGCGATTTCCGGCAACAGGAAAAACCGGTGATATACGTTGAAGCCGGCGGATTTAAAGGTACAAACTACTATGGCCATGAACTGGTAATCGATGCGATTATCGACCAATACCTTAAGCCTTCCGGCAGAACAGAGCCGGGGCTTGTGAATATCTGGAGCCTTGTTCCTTTCCAGGATCCTTTCTGGACAGGAAATCTTAAAGAGATAGAAAAGCTGGTTTCGGAACTTGGACTCAGCCCCAACATTATTTTTGGACCGGGCCGGGGTCTTGACGCCCTTAACAGGGTGCCTGAAGCCCAGTGGAATGTTTTGATATCCCCATGGGTTGGCATAAGGAACGTCAAACATCTTGAAGCAAAGTTTGGGACGCCTTATTTGCACTACCCCGCATTGCCTATAGGGCCAACTGAAACCGGCAGATTCCTCAGAACTTTAGGCTCCGTTACAGGCGTTGATCCCAGGAGGGTGGAAGATATTATAGACCGGCATGAAGAAGAATATTATTACTACATCGAGCGTTCCGCCGATGTGCTTCTTGAGACAAGGCTTTTGCCAAGGCGCTTCGTAACGGTGGCAGACAGTTTCTATACCTTGGGCATTTCAAGATTTCTCATCAATGACATGGGGCTTATTCCCGAAACCCAGTTTATTACTGACGGAGTTTTACCGGAATTTCAGGAAGCCATTGAACGGGAGTTCGAGACATTCACCGACGGAATCAAAGCAAAAGTGGTTTTTTCGAATGACGGCGGCTGGATTCAGGAAGAAATACGAAAAATCAAATTCCGCGGAAGACCTCTAATTTTGGGGAGCGCGTGGGAGAGGACCTTATCGGAAGAAATCAACGGTTATCAGCTTTCGATTGCTATGCCGGTAAGCGACAGGTTGGTTCTAAACCGTTCCTATGTCGGATATGACGGGGCTCTGAGGCTGGTGGAAGACATCTATTCCCTTGTGCTGTCAGACTTTCAGTAAGAAAGAGGGGGGAGCGGGATGATTAAGAAAATCGCCGGGAAACTTTTCCGCATATTTCACAGCGCCCTGGCTATACTCCTTTTTCTCCTGGTCTGGGAGCTTGCGCCCCGGTTAGGATTGGCAGACATGACCTTTTTACCGCCCTTTTCCAAGGTGGCTGTGGCATTTTGGAGGCTTATCGCCACAGGAGAACTGTTCAGGCATTTGTTTGTAAGCCTTCAAAGGACGACACTGGGCTTTGGAATGGGGATAATCATAGGGGTGCCTTTAGGGCTTCTAATAGGGTGGTTTAAAGGCTTTGAGAGATTCATCGATCCCCTGCTTCAGGCCTTCAGGCAAACTTCCGCCCTCGCATTGTTCCCGGTGTTCATACTGATTTTCGGCATCGGTGAGCTTTCAAAAGTGGCGATCATTTTCTGGAGCGTCCAGTGGCCTATACTGTTAAACACCATTTCGGGGGTCAAAAGCATCGAACCCTTGTTGATCAAATCTGCCAGGTCCATGGGGGCTTCCCCCTGGGAACTTTTTGTCAAAGTGATCATTCCGGGGGCTTTTCCATCCATTTTTACGGGGATACGCCTGAGCGCCACTTACTCAGTATTGATCCTCATAGCGGCTGAAATGATAGGATCGAATGCAGGTTTGGGCTTCCTGTTGTATAATTCGGAAATAAAATTTGAGATCCCTGAGATGTACGCGTCTATCCTGACGATGTCCCTCCTCGGATTGGCAATCAACTACTTGCTTGTCGTGGTCGGAAACAGGTTTACAAGATGGAAGGAGGAAATCCAGGTAAATTAAAAAACGGCATGGCCGAACTGAGCATTTGCATTGGAGAGGAGATAATAGCTGAAAAGGAGGCAATACCATGAAAAGACTGCTTGCCGTCGGTGCCCTCGCATTTGTGGTGATGTTTGCAGCTGTAGGCTGCTCAAACGTGGTGGAAAAGGGGGCTGAAAGCGGCCCTGCCCGGAACCAATCCTCCGCCCGTGAAAAGGGCGACAGAAATCAGCTTTTCAAGCTTAGGATTCCTACGCAGACATCCGCTACCGAGTTTGTTGTTGCGGATAAGCTTGGGTATTATAAAGAAGAGGGAATTGAAATAGAGTACATCGGAATTTTGAAGGCCGGTGAGGATATAGCGGCCGCCCTGTCAGGCAGCAATGACGTGTTTACAGGCCATCCCAATTCTGTTGCAAGGGCGATGCTGGGAGGGGCCAAGATTAAAGTTGTAGCCACGGGTATGGTGGATGATCCGGAAAATTTTCACATGGGCTATTTTGTGAGGAAGGATGGTCCTATCCAGTCCCCTCAGGATTTTTTAAAAAAGAAGGTGAAAGTGGCGGTATCCGGGTTTAATTCCTGCACGGATTTGCTGGTGCTGGAATGGCTCAGCCAGAACGGCATTCCCAAAGAGCAGGTGGAATTCACCATAATGCCTGACGAGAGACAGGAGCAGGCACTGTCCCAGGGATTGGTGGATTTGGCGGTGCTTCATCCTCCGTGGATATTAAAGGCAGAATCCAATCCGAAACTTAAAATTCTTTTCACCAGCTGGGATGTTGTGAAAAATCCTGCATTAGGCACTTCCATAAGGGGCTTCAGCGAGAAATTCATAAAGAAGCACCCCGATGTGGTTACCGGTTTTATACGTGCCAGCAGGAAAGCGCGCCTGTGGATAAACGCAAATCAGGCTGAGGCCATCAAGATATTTGCCGAGGAAATGGATTTAGACCCTTCAAAGGTGAGCCTCTTTCATTTCGACGATAACGATTATGTCCAGGAGTCTTATATACAAGCGTGGCTGGATCTGATGGTAAAGCATGGGCAATTGCGGGAAGGGCAGATAAAGGCTTCGGATATCTATACCAACGATTATAACCCTTATTTCATAAAGAAATAGAAATTCCGAAGCTGATTTGCTTTCGGATACTTTGGGGTATGGGACCCCGTAAAGGAGTGCTGTTTAAAAAAAAAATGCTATGAATATCTAGTATACCTATTGACATAGTAAAATTTATGCTTTAAAATATAGTAAAGCGATAGGATAACCAAGAAATTGTTTTAATGATATTCGATAGCGTTTAGTTGACCAGAAAACTGGAGGCTAAGTTTTCAACCTTAAGAAGGAGGTTGTGAAACTTGGCCTTTTGTTTTGCGAAAGGAGATGTTTTTATGGGAGGGTGCCTTCAAAGCAAAATAGACACTAAATTTGACCATCTGGTAAAAAAGCATCCCTGCTTCAGCGGCGAAGCCCATTTTAACTACGGGCGCATTCACTTGCCGGTCAGTCCCGCTTGCAACATACAGTGCAAATTCTGCAAAAGAAGCTTTAATAAATATGAAAAGAGGCCGGGGGTGGCGGCTTCCCTATTAACGCCAGAAAAGGCTCTGGAAGTGGTAGACCGGGCGCTGGAGCTTTGCCCGGAAATCACCGTAGTGGGAATTGCAGGACCCGGGGATACCCTTGCAACTCCCCATGCCCTGGAATGTTTTGAGCTTATACATCAGAAGTACCCCCAGCTTATAAAGTGCCTCAGCACCAATGGGCTTATGCTGAAAGAATATGCCGAGAAGCTCATAAAGGTGGGCGTGAAGACGGTGACCGTCACCGTCAATGCGGTGCAGGCAGATATTTTACAGAATATTTGTTCCTCCATTATCTATAACGGACAGCATATGACAGGCAAGGAAGCCGCATTGTGGCTGCTGCTTGCTCAATTGTCCGGCATAAGAAAGATCAGCGAGTTGGGCGCAACGGTGAAGATCAACACCGTCCTCATCCCCGGCGTCAATGACGATCATATTGGTGAGATCGCAAGAGTAACGGCAGGGGCAGGTGCCTCTTTGATCAATATTATTCCTTTGATCCCGCAAAACGAAATGGCGGATTTCCGCCCGCCTGACTGCACTGAATTGAATGATGCCAGAAGGGAGGCCGAGAAGTACCTCCCGGTTTTCAGGCACTGTCAGCAGTGCCGGGCAGACTCATGCGGCATACCCGGGAAAGGAATTGATTTGGGAGATGTTCTTTATGGAAACAGGCTTGAGACCTTTTCCCACGGATAAAAGATTGATGGGGGCTTACCCCGGATGGAGGCGATGGAATAATGGCATATAAAGTGGCAGTAGCCAGCAGCGACGGCAAGGTAATCAACCAGCATTTCGGCAGGAGCAGGCAATTTCTCATATTCGAAATTGCTGAAAGCGGAGAATGGACCTTTGTTGAACTCAGAGAAAACACACCGCCCTGTGAAATGGGTGAACATCACGAGGATGACATGAGGCGGACGGCAGAATTGCTGTCAGATTGCAACACGGTGCTTTCAAGCCAGATAGGCCCAGGGGCAGAGCAGATCCTGAGGGAAAAGGGAATCACTGCCTATTCAATCACGGATTTTATAGACAGGGCTTTAAAAAAGCTGGTTGACCACGACAGGAGACAAAAAGACAAGCACCAAGATATAGGCTGATTTTACATTCATCAATGTTATACATTTTTTAAGCAAAATCTTAAGCAAAAATCTATAAAAAAATATTGGATTAGGAGTGTAGGCAATGGCAAAAAAGATCAAACAAATCGCAATTTACGGAAAAGGCGGCATCGGCAAATCCACAACTACTTCAAACATCAGCGCAGCCTTGTCTTTGGAAGGATATAAGGTTATGCAGTTTGGCTGCGACCCAAAAAGTGATTCGACGAATACTTTAAGAGGCGGCAAGTATATACCGACGGTCCTCGATACTTTAAGGGAAAAAAATGTGGTAAAAGCCCATGAGGTCATCCATGAAGGCTTCAACGGCATATATTGCGTCGAAGCGGGCGGACCTGCTCCCGGTGTAGGTTGCGCGGGCCGCGGAATCATCACCGCTGTCCAGTTGTTCAAGCAGCAAAAAGTCTTTGAAGAGCTGGACCTTGATTTTGTTATTTATGACGTCCTGGGAGATGTGGTGTGCGGAGGCTTTGCCGTCCCGATACGCGAGGGAATTGCAGAACATGTTTTTACAGTGTCCTCGGCGGATTTTATGGCTATTTATGCGGCAAACAACCTTTTCAAGGGAATACAGAAGTATTCCAATGCAGGAGGAGCCTTGCTGGGAGGGGTCATTGCGAATTCCATCAACGCTCCTTATGCCAGGGAAATCATAGATGACTTTGTCAGGCAGACAAACACCCAGGTGATAGAATATGTGCCCAGGTCGGTTACGGTGACTCAAAGCGAACTTCAGGGAAAGACCACCATTGAAGCGGCCCCGGACTCCAAGCAGGCGGCCATTTACAGGAGCCTTGCCAGGAAGATCGCGGAGCATACCGAATCAAAGGTGCCGACGCCTCTTGAAATAGGAGCCCTCCGGGAATGGGCGGCAAAATGGGCGGACCATTTGCTGGCCCTTGAAACGGGTGAAATAAGGGTGGAAGCCGTCGGGAACATATGACGGGCCTCTTATGAAAGCCTGAGGTTGCCGATTTTATGACATTAATCCTATATCAAGTATAGCTTGATACCGGTTTTCGATATATGGCTCCGTCGGGTCGCAGATTTTGCGGAAAGTGGGATGGAATATGAGCGTTGCTGCTGTAAAGAAAGATCAGATGACTGCAAAAGAAAGAATTGCGGCTTTTGCAGCAGGTAAGCCTTATGACAGGCTTCCATGTAACCTGCTGATTGGAGATCACTCGGCAAGGCTGATAGGGGCTAAGGTTTCCGATCTCCATCTGTCGGTCGAAAAAGCCGTTGAAGCGCAGATTGCCGTATTCAAAATATATGAATCTGAAGGTGTCGGAGTGGGTCCCGGGCTTGGGGGAATCGCCGAGGCCATTGGAAGCAAACAGGAATTCCCTGCAAATGGAGCTCCTTTTGTTTCGGATTATGCCGTAAAAGAGTTTGAAGACCTTGACAGGCTGACTGTCCCTGACCCGGTCAAAGGAGGGAGATTTTCCATCATTCTTCAAGCAGCTGAAAGGCTTGTAGAGGCGCTGGGAAAGGAAATACCCGTCTCCATCGGGGTTCCCGGGCCTTTCACTACGGCGGGAAATTTAAGAGGTACCGAAAAGTTTATGAAGGATCTATACAGGAATCCCGAATTTGCCCACAGGCTGCTGAGGCTAGCTGCAGACAGCACCATCGCCTTTGTTAAGGAAGCGGCAAAGCTGGATGTCAACATTAACATTGCGGACCCCAGCGCATCGGGAAGCCTGATCAGCAGGAAACAATTTCAGGACTTTGCATTTCCGTATTTAAAAGAACTGGTTGATACGATAAAAGAGCTTGGAAAGCCGGCACCGTCACTTCATATATGCGGTAATTCAAAAAAGATATGGGAAGACATGGCTGATACGGGGGCAGGCCTTTTAAGCCTGGATGACAAGATGGATTTGGCAGAAGCAAAGCATGCCGTAGGTCATAGGGTGGTACTGGTCGGAAACGTAAGGACTACCGAAACCATGTATCTCGGTAAGCCGTCAGATGTGGAAGAAAACGTTAAGGAATGTCTTAGAAAAGCTTATGACAATCCCAAGGGATACATCCTGGCCCTCGGCTGCGGATTGCCGATACCGACGCCGCCTGAAAATATCCACGCCCTCAGAAACGCAGCCAGGAAGTACGGACAATATCCTTTAAACCCGGAGAATTTCATTTAAAAGGCAAAAAATTATGTTATCTGTATTGTTAATCAGGAGGCCAGTTTTATGAGTAAGTTTATAGACCGTCCAAGGTACTTGTGCGCCCTCGGTGGAGCAATAGGCACACTGAAAAATTTACCTGAAACCGTTCCTATATTGCATGCGGCGGCAGGCTGCGGCGGGAATATCTCAAATGCTTTGAATTATGCTTCCGGCTATCTGGGAAGCGGTTATTGCGCCGGGCAGGCTCTTTCAAGTTCCAATGTATTTGAGAATGAAATTGTCTTTGGCGGTGAAGAACGGCTCTACCAGCAGGTGGAGAACACCTTGAGGATAATGAAGGGAGACCTTTATTTCATCGTATCCGGCTGCATGGTGGAAATGATAGGCGATGATGTAAAAGGCGTTGCCAAAAGGTTCAAAGACAGGGATATCACCCTTTTGGCCGCAGACACCGGCGGCTTTCACGGGAATTCCTTCAAGGGCTATGATATCGTTCTCAGCACGCTGTTCACGGAATTTACCGTTAAAACGGAGGAAAAAGATGAAAAACTTTTAAACCTCTGGGGTATAGTCCCCATCCAAGACGTCTTTTGGAAAGGAAACCTGGAAACCCTGAAGCGGTTGCTGGGGGAGCTGGGATACCGGGTCAATACCTTCTTTGGGGAGAACGAGACCCTGGATAATTTGAAAAATGCCGGGAGAGCAATTTTGAACATTGTCGTATCCGACACCGCGGGGATTGAGCCTGCCAGGGTTTTTGAGGAAGTACATGGGACGCCTTACATTTCGGTGCCCTTCCCCATCGGGCCTCATGCCACGGAACAATTCATATACAGCATTGCAAACAGGCTGGGGATCGAAAAGGCCTTTGCCGACAAGGTGATAAAAAAACAAAAGGACAGGTATTTCAGCTATGTTGAAAGAATTGCGGATGTTTATAACGATCTGGATTTGCAGCGGTATGCGGTCATCGTGGGCGATTCCTCCTATGCCCAGGCTTTGGCAAGATTTTTAAGCGATGACCTGGGCTGGCTGCCGGAGTTGGTCGTTATTACGGATATTCTGTCGGAAGAGCAAAAGGAAAATGTAAGAAAAAGGTTCACCGGCTTTGAATCGGGGCTTACCCCGAGGGTAGTCTTTGATACGGATACATCCAGCATTAAGAGACACCTCCGGGACACATGGCCAAACAACAGAGGAAGCAAATACTTTAACTCCTTTAGCCCCGCATTTATACTAGGAAGCGCTTTTGAACGGGACTTGGCGGCTGAATTGAAAGTGCCCCATCTAAGCGTCACATACCCGATATCCAACAGGGTGGTGATGGATAGGGCATATGCAGGCTATGACGGCTCTATCAGGCTCATAGAGGACATTTTCAGCACGCTGGTCGGAAACAGATAGGAGGGGAAAAAATGGATTATATCAGGGAAAAAGCACCACCGGTCAGGGAAGACAGGTTAAAGGCATGTAATGCCTTCGGCGGTTCCTGTTGCGAGTTGAATAAAAAGGGGAAAAAAGGCTGTCTGAACGGCATCAAAAGGACCTTTTCGCAGACCCAGGGCTGCCAGTTGAACCTGAGTCTGGCGATATTAAACACCATAAGAAATGCCGTCATCGTCGTTCACGCCCCTGTCGGCTGCGGGGGAGGCAACTTGTCCATGGCCGGAATCAACAAGAATTTTCAAAAGCTGAGGGACCCCAATGCAAAAGGGCTGATCTGGATCAGCACCAATCTGGATGAGAATGATGTGGTGAGGGGCGGTGAAGAGAAGCTAAGAAGTGCGGTGCTTTATGCGGAAAAGGAGTTCAGGCCTGAGGCGATTATTGTAGTTAACAGTTGTGTTCCGGCGATCATAGGTGATGATATCGACAGCATACTTGATGATTTGCAGAAGCAAGTCAGTGCCAGGATTGTACCTGTCCATTGCGAAGGCTTCAAAACAAAAATTATGGCGAGCGCTTATGACGCTGTTTATCACGGGATTCTGCGCAACCTTCTTGACAAGCCGGAAGACCTTAAAAAAGAAATCTATGAAGACGAGTTTGAAATATTAAAGGAAAAATACCGCAAAAGCAGGACGGTGAATATTCTGAACGTATCCTCCATGAGCCGCCAGGATGAAGAGGAGCTGACACGGCTTGTGAAGGCCTTAGGGCTGGAGGTGAGAATTTATCCATGCTATGCTTCGGCGGATGACTTTGCCTATGTTGACGAAGCGGCTTTGAATGTCAGTATTTGTGCAACTCATGACGATTATTTTGTCGAACATCTTAAGGAAAAGTACGGTATACCCTTCGTCCTGAGGGCCATCCCCATAGGTATAAAAAATACAAGCCGGTGGCTTTTGGATATCGCAAAATTTTTTGGGCTCGAGGAGAATGCACAGAGGCTGATAGACGCTGAAACAAAGGAATTGCTGGAAGCATTGGAACCTTTTCGGCCACAGCTTAAAGGCAAGCGGGTGTTCCTTGGAGGTGGAGAAATCAGGGTCTTGTCTACGGCCGAGTTTCTCCAAAGCATGGGGATGGAAGTAGTGGGCCTTAAAGGCTATCACTATGACCACTTTGCGGAGCCACTTCTGGAGCTGCTTGAAAACAGTGAAAATATTGTATTTAATGTGGCCACCGGCCAACCTTTCGAACAGGCTAACCTTTTAAGAAAGCTAAAACCGGATTTGTATGTGGGCCACGTCGGTACAAACGGTTATACTGCCAAGCAAGGCTTCCCGATTTATCCCCTGTTCGGCCAGTCGTCCATCTATATGGGCTATATGGGCGCTTACGAAATCGTCAGGAGAATTGCGCGGGTTCTGAGGAATCCGATGTTCAACCGTAATTTTGTCGGCAATTCAAGGCTTCCCTACTTTGATGAATGGTATGAACAAAATCCCTTCGCCTACATTGACGACAGCGCGGCTTTATGACTCAAAAGAGATGGAATTTGATCGGGGTGGAAAAATGAAACAAACGCTATATAAAATACACAACAGTCTTTTAAGCGTCTATATCATCCTTGCCTTCTTCATACTATGGGAAGTTGCACCTAAAATCGGCTGGGCCAATCCGCATTTTGTTCCTCCCTTTTCGGTTATCCTTGCCGAAGCTCAAAAGCTTACGCCTCTTCAACTGTTTATTGAGGCCTCCGTAAGCCTGAAAAGGATATTTATCGGCTTTACCGTCGCATCATTGCTTGCCCTTCCGGCGGGTTTCATACTTGGAGGCGCGGTTCCCAGACTTGCGAATTTTTTAAACCCGCTGTTGAAATTTTTTTCGCAAATACCCCCTTTCATCCTGTTTCCGGTTTTCGTCGTCGTGTTCGGCGTCGGAGAGAAGGGCATTTATACGGTTATCCTGTGGGCGGCTTTCTGGCCTATTATGTTTACGACAGTTGCGGGTGTGCGGAATGTGGAGCCCATACTGATAAAAAGTGCCAGGTCGATGGGAGCAAATAATTTCATTATTTTCTTTAAAGTTATATTGCCCGGAGCCCTGTCGTCTATATTTACAGGGATGAGGACCGGTCTGACCATGAGCTTTATGATGCTGATAGGGGCAGAGACCTTAGGTGCCGACTCAGGATTGGGCTGGCTTATACACAATGCGCAGAACATGGGGTTTATACCGAGGATATACCTTGCTGCAATACTTATTGCAACCTTGGGTCTCGGGATCAATTACCTTTTCCAGTGGCTTGAAGAAAACATCATTACCTGGAAGGAAGTGAGCCATGATAAAGCAGCGATCTAATCATGTTCATTTTTTAAAGGAGAGATGAGGGTAGCGTCATGAAAAGGGCGATTAAAAAGATAAAAAATATTGGGTATAGGAGCGCGGCCATAATACTGTTCTTTTTATTCTGGGAAATGGCTTCAAAATCAAGCTTGGTTCCAAGCGCTGTCATTCCGCCGCCTACAAAAGTTTTTGCGGCCCTTGCCGCTTCTGCAGAGTCGGGAGCCCTTGTTTTGCATACGGGAGTGAGCCTGGCGAGAGCGTTTTTTGGGTTTTTGTTGGCTGCGACCGTCGCTATACCGATGGGCTTCTTCCTCGGAACCTTTTTCAAGACTTTCGAAAAAGCGCTGCTTCCATTTTTGAGGATGCTTGAAAAGCTGAATCCTTTCGCCTTATTTCCGGTCTTTATGATCATATTCGGGATAGGAGATCTCGAAAAAATCGCCTTGATCTTCTGGGTAGCCCAATGGCCCTTGCTTTTTAATACCATCGCAGGTACGAGAAGTATAGAACCGGACATGATCAAGTCAGCCAGGTCCATGGGAGCAAATAAAAAAGTACTGTTTTTTAAGGTCATCCTCCCGGCTGCGGTCCCTGGAATCTTTACGGGTGTTAAAATCAGTGCCCAGGTTTCCTTTTTCATGATTGTCGCATCTGAAATGGCGGGCTCAAGCCAGGGACTGGGCTGGTATTATCTTTCCTCCAGCCAATCCTACCAGGTGCCTTTGATGTACGGCATCATACTTTTCATAACGGTTCTGGCCGTTATCATCAACTTATTGTTCAGCAAGCTGGAAAAGCGCTTTTTAATATGGAAGGAGGCCTCCTTCCAGGAAAATTAGGAGCAATAAAAGTGATTTAGGAGGAGTTTGCCATGTCAGTCCAAAACAAAAAGAAGTTTATAGCCATCGGCGCAGTTGCATTGGTAATACTCGGTGCAATAGGCGTCGGAGCCCATATAGGAAAAACAAAGGTGGGTTCGCCTTCCGAACTGGTTCTCAACAAAGACGGCACAGCGCCGGCTTTCGCTCAGGGCTCCGCAGGGAACCCGGCGGAGGACAATGCAAACCTGATACCAATCAAAACCTACACAAGAAAGAATTGCACCTCAACTCCCGTTTTGGTGGCCGATACGAAAGGCTTTTTTAAAGAACAGGGCTTGAGGCTTGTATTTACAGGCGAATTAAAGAGTACTGAAATTTTGCCCTCCGTGTTAAACGGGAACAATGATTTTGCCGAAACACACCCGAATGCCCTTGCAACCTACGTCGCCGGCGGAGCTCCCATAAAGGCCGTCGGGCGTGCCATCATCGAGCCGGGTCCTGAGGTTGACCCGAAATTCAGGCACATGAGATGGTTTGTAAGGTCTGACTCCGGAATCAAGTCATGGGAAGACCTTGTGAATTACAAAAAAGGCCAGAAGCTTAACCATAACGGACTGGCTCCAAGCTGCACCACCTTTTTGGCAAGCACCATTTTCGACAAATACGGAATCGGCAGAGACAGGCTGAATTTCATCAATTTTGATACCGACCAGGCGGCGCTTCAGGCTTTGGAACAGGGGAACATCGATATTGCAGCCGTCCATCCTCCCTTCTATAAACTGGCGGAGGAATCCGGCCTCACACTTATAGGCGATTCCTCGGATTCAGGTTTGGGTGAGGCTGCAGGGGTATATCTTTATTATTTCACCGAAGCCTTTATAAAGGAAAAGCCTGAAATTGTACTGAGATTTGCCAAGGCAATGCAGAAGGCCCAGGTATGGGCAAATCAAAACCCAGAGGAGGCGGCTAAAATAACTGCCGACTTTATAGGTTCCAACGGAAATGCGAGCCATTGGTATGCGGCCTCGACAGTGATGGTTGAAGAGCAGCTTAAACCCTGGGTAGATGACCTGGTGGCCAACGGCAAGCTCAGGGAAGGGCAGATCAAAATATCCGATTTGCTTACCCATGAATTTGAAGTGGAATAAATAATGGAACTTTTCCTGTGGGCTGCGGCTTTTGCTGCAGCCCCTACGAAAAAAATGATGACAGGAGTGGTGAACGTATGGCGAACACTTCAGCCGTAGTTGCAAACTTAAAAGCGCCAAACAAGGCTACCGGCGTCGACAAAATAGTGATCAGAGGAGTCAACAAGGTTTTCAGCATCAGGAGAAATAATGAAAGCAAAAAGGAGTTTGCGGCTTTAAAGGATGTAAACCTCAACATAAAAGCAGGTGAGTTTTTGACCATTGTGGGCCCCAGCGGCTGCGGTAAATCCACCTTGCTGGATATCATTGCCGGTTTGTCAAAACCGAACTCAGGAGAAATATTTATTGATAACAAGCTTATCACAGGGCCTGCGCTGGACCGGGGGATCGTACTTCAGGGGTATGCGCTTTTCCCGTGGAGAACGGTAAGGCATAATGTTGAGTTCGGCCTTGAAATCAAGGGAATAAGAAAAGAGGAACGAAAGGAAATAAGTTCCAGGTTTATCAAGCTTGTCGGCCTGGAAGGTTTTGAGGACAGGTATCCCTATGAGCTCTCAGGAGGTATGAGACAAAGAGTCGCCATAGCAAGGGCCCTTGCCTATGACCCTGAGGTGCTTTTAATGGATGAGCCCTTTGCCGCGGTAGACGCGCAAACAAGAGAAATCATGCAGGATGAGCTTTTGCGCATCTGGGAGGAAACCAATAAAACGATTATATTTGTCACCCACAGCATTGAAGAAGCGGTGGGATTGGCTGATCGTGTGGCGATTATGGGCACAAATCCGGGACACATCAGGGAGATCATCGATATTGACCTTCCAAGGCCAAGAAGGATCGGAGATGTAAGGAATTCGACCACTTTTTCATGGATCACCCATAAAGTCTGGGAGCTTTTGCAAAATGTCAAAACCGACGTGCCTATGAAGAAAAGCAGTTCTGATCTGGCAGAGGAAATATCTGCGTCAGTGACTATATAAGGGGAAATTTGTTACTTTCGATTTTTTGTCGGCGCCCATGGGCGCAATGGGCGGGTGGATAAAATTTTATCGGAAGTCAGGTTTTAATGTTCCTGAATGGGATGTGGGGAAATGGTTGAAGCTAAAACATTGAAAATATACGGTATGACCTGTACCTTATGCTCAATTGCGATTGAATCAGCCCTTTCAAAGCTTAGTGGCACTTTAAAGGTTTCAGTAAATTATGCATCCGAAAAAGCGATGATTGAATATGACAGCAGCCGTCTTTCGCTCCAGGATATCAAGAAATCAATCGAGAAATTGGGGTTTTCAGTGGAGCTGAATGATGAAGCAACCGCGGAAACGAGCTTGAATCTGGGTGACAGGGAAAGGAAAAAACTGCTGAGGCTTTTTATATTGTCCGCAATATTCAGCATGCCTTTGATCCTTTGCATGTTCTCCGAGGGAGTGGGTTTTTGCCATCAATTTTTTGATCCCAATTCCCAGACCCCTTGGGGAAAAGTGCTTTATATTATAAGGCAAAGGACCTTGTTCCTCCATGACTGGAGGCTTCAGCTGGCAGTGGCGACTCCCGTCCAGATTTTTATCGGCGCCAGGTTTTACAGGAATTCCTTTCGGGCGATTCTGGCAGGAAAAGCGACAATGGACCTTCTGGTTGTTCTCGGAACAACAGCCGCTTACCTGTACAGCGTATATATCGTCGTTTTTCGGAACTATGCATATGTTTCCGGCTTGCAAAGCGTATATTTTGAGGCATCCTCCGTCATCATCACCCTTGTATTGCTGGGGAAATACTTGGAATCCCTTGCAAAGGGAAGGACTTCAAAGGCAATTCAGGCCCTTATCGACTTAAAGCCCCAAAGGGCAAGGGTCATCCGTGACGGGAATGAAATTGACCTGCCTGTCGATGAAGTGGTTGTCGGAGATTTGATCCTTGTAAGGCCAGGCGAAAAAATTCCTGTTGACGGAATCATCACCGAAGGCAATTCCGCCGTTGACGAGTCCATGCTCACAGGCGAAAGCTTTCCCGTAGATAAAAAAGAAAATGATTTTGTAGCAGGGGGCTCCATCAACAAATTCGGAACATTCAAGTTCAGGGCGACGAAAGTGGGAAGCGAAACAAGGCTTGCCGGGATCATCAAATTTATCGAAGAGGCCCAGGAGAGCAAGGCCCCGATACAGAAGATAGCGGACAGGGTTTGCGGCTATTTCATCCCCTTTGTGGTGGCAATATCGCTTGCAACCTTCATTTACTGGTATTTTATCGTATATGAACGCACATTATTCGTGATCAATCTCCCCATCATTTATGCGGTTTCTGTGATTGTCGTTTCGTGCCCCTGCGCCCTTGGACTTGCGACGCCGACGGCCGTCATGGTCGGGATGGGAAAGGGAGCACAAAAGGGCATCCTCATCAAGAAAGGCGAAACGCTGGAAAGGGCATATAAGATAAATACGGTAGTTTTTGACAAGACCGGCACTCTTACGAAGGGAGTGCCCGAAATCACCGATGTATTCATACTGGAAAAAGCAAAAAATCTTTACGGTGAAAAGGATGTTTTGCTGTTGGCAGCCATTGCGGAAAAGAAATCGGAGCATCCCCTGGGAGAAGCCATTTATAAAAAAGGGAAAGCCTTAGCGGGTTCAGAACTTCCGGACCCTGACAAGTTTGAGGCGATACCCGGCAAGGGAGTTTGTGCGGAAATAGAAAATAAGAAGGTCATCATCGGGACTCCGGCTTTTTTAAAGGAGAAAGGCATTTATTCATCAGAAGCTGAAAAAATATTGCGTAATATTTACTCTGAGGGAAAAACTGCCGTTCTGGTTTCTGTTGAGGGAGAGCTGGCAGCCCTCTTGGGACTGTCCGATACCATCAAGGAAAGCTCGGCAAAGGCTGTTGAACAGCTCCAAAAAATGGGGATCAGGGTGTTTTTGATAACAGGAGATAATGTCAATGCGGCTGAAGCGGTGGGCGCGAGGGTCGGGATAAAAAATATAATGGCAGAAGTTTTGCCTGAGGATAAAGCGAAAGAGATATTAAAACTAAAAGGCAAAGGCAAGGTAGTCGCCATGGTAGGAGACGGAATCAATGACTCACCTGCCCTTGCTGCAGCAGATGTGGGTTTCGCCATAGGCACGGGGACCGACATAGCCGTTGAGACAGGAGATATTGTGCTTTTAAAAGACGATCTGATGAACATACCAAATGCGATAAAACTTTCAAAAAAGACCATATGGAAAATACGGCAGAACTTGTTCTGGGCCTTCGTATACAACGTCATCGGGATACCCATTGCCGCCACCGGCCGCTTAAATCCTATTGTAGCGGCTGCTGCCATGACGCTGAGCTCCATATCGGTGCTGGCCAACTCTCTGAGCTTAAAACGGCTAAAGCTCTAAAAAGGGCTACTTTGGACTATTGGTGACTCCGATTGGCCGGATGGTTGACATAAAAATTACCTGGAGGTGCTTATTATGAAGAAAAATTTCATATTCGGGCTGGCTATGACGCTGATAATCATAATTTCATCATACACAAGTGTTTCTGCCGGTCATATGGATGACCGCTCCCATATGAACGGCCACTCTCACACGGATGATCGCTCCCACATGGATGGCCGCTCTGATTACGACGGCCATTGGGCGGAAAAGCAAATAAAGGAGTTTTTGAGTAAAGGATTTATTAAGGGTTATCCCGATGGAAGCTTCAAACCTGATCATGAAATTACAAGGGCGGAGTTTTTCGCTTTGACCAACCGGGTGTTCGGCTTCGAGGCTGCATCAAGCGATAAAAAATTTGATGATGTTCCCCAGGGTTCCTGGTTTGAGGCCGAAATTTATAAGGCGGTAAAAGCCGGATATGTTTCGGACTACGGTGACGGCACCATAAAACCGAACGACACCGTAAACAGGGTTGAAGCGTCAAAAATATTGTCATTTATATTAAAGTGGGATGACGGCACAAACAGCGAAAGGGACTTTCCGTACCGTGATACCGATGCTGTTCCGGACTGGGGGAGGAGCGCTTTTTATTCGGCGCTGATACAGGGCTATTTTAAAAGTTCAACGGATAACTGGGTTCAGCCCTACAGGAATCTTACACGGGCGGAGGCGGTGGTTTTATTGTATAAAGCCAAAGGGGGAGACATTGATGAAAGCCTTATTCCGGCATCATCGGCAGAGCAGGAAATCAAGGGAGTGCTTTTTACGGCCTGCTGCAAGGAAAAGTCACCGGAAAAAGAAACAAAAGCCTGCCTTTCGATGGCTGATTGCGCCGCAAGTGGCTACGGAGTAAAGGTAAAGCGGCATGATGGGAGTTACACCTTCCTGCCCTTCGACTCCCACGGCAATGAACTTGCGAAGAGAGATATTCTCGCTAAGACCGAGAAAAACGCCAACATAACGATAGCCGTAAGGGCTGTGGAGGGCTGCTATCCCGGAGGAATTCTGAAGGTATTGTCAATTGAAGAAGACAATACGGAGGCAACTGCCCAGGCAGAGCAAACCCTTGAGGGTGTACTGATTGATAAGCACTGCTTCGCCTTTGGCGAACCTGAAACCGATTCTGTGGAATGCCTGAGGATGAAAACCTGTGAGGAAAGCGGCTATGGCATTGCGGTAAAACAAAGCGACGGGACTTATAGATTCTATAAGTTTGATGAGTTGGGTCAGAGCATCGCAAAAACAATTCTGCGCAATACCTTAAAGGAAAACAACATTGTTGTCGTGGCGAAAGGAATAGTTGAGGGAGAGACAATTAAGATTTCTGAGCTGAAAGAAAAATAGTGTATGGGCTTATGAGCTTGGGGGAATTTAAATGAAGGAGAACAGGGCTTCTGAAGTCAATGCGACATTTCATAAAGGAGTCTCCAAAAAAAGTTTGGCAATACTGCTGAGCATGACGGTTGTTGTTTTGGTGTTTTATATCCTTAAACATCAATTTAACCTGGACCTGTTAAGTCTTTTGCATGACCTTTTCATGCTCAAGTATTTACCCAGGCCGAGCGGTGATGTGGGTTACGGGCTGCTGTTTGCGATCGGTATACTTACATCCTTTCACTGTATCGGGATGTGCGGTGGCATCGTCATGTCACAGACGATAGGCAAAAGAGGCGAGCAGGCTGGAGATGGAGGATCGGCACCCGGTTGGATAGTTCCGTCGGCCCTATATAATGCCGGCAGGGTGTTCTCCTATACATTGGTGGGAGGCGTTGTCGGCGGACTGGGCCGGATCCTTAGCTTTAACGGAATATTCAAAGGCCTTGTGCCGATGCTCGGAGGCCTGTTCATGATAATCATGGGGATTAAACTTTTGGGCATATTCCCGGCCTTGCGAAGGTTTAACATCCCTGTCCCTTCCTTTGCAGCTAAAAAACTGGTCGGGAAAAACAGTTATGCCCCCTTTTTTGTAGGAATGATGACCGGCCTGATGCCCTGCGGTCCCCTTCAGATTGTCCAGTTGTATGCCCTGGGCACAAGAAGCGTTGCTTTTGGGGCCTTATCCATGTTCATATTTGCGGCCGGAACTGTGCCTGGACTCTTTGCCTTTGGCGCCCTACACTCATTTATAAATAAGAAACATTCAGACAAAATATTGAAATTATGCGCTGTTTTTGTTGTTGTTCTGGGATTCGTGATGATCAGCAGGGGATTGGCGCTGTCGGGGGTCGACCTGCCCTTTTTGCAGCGGAGTTATTCGCCGGCAGACGGAATATCAAAAATCGAAGGGACTATACAGACCGTCACCACCGGCATCAAAGCCGGCAGCTATCCTGCCATCACGGTACAAAAAGGAATTCCGGTGAGATGGACCATCATCGCGGAAAATGAGGATTTGAATGAGTGCAATAACGCCATAACCATACCGAAACTTAATATAAATAAAAAGCTGACTGCCGGTGAAAATATAATTGAATTTACACCTGAAGAAGAAGGCGAAATCATTTATACATGCTGGATGGGGATGATTAAAAGCAGGATAACCGTCGTTTCAGATTTAAGCGGTATCTCCGCGGGAAATAAGCTGTTAAGCGAAAAACAAAATGAAAAGGTGCCGCTGAATTGCAATATGGGAATTATTCCAGGAGAAAGTACGGAATGCTCAAAATTTACCGATCCAACCGGTAAAAGGGACTGTAAAACAGAAACAGATAGGACAAAAGCAGAAGATGAAGAGCGGAAGAAGGCAGGGAATCAAACAGAGGATAAAAATCAAACAGAGGATAAAAATCAAACAGAGGTTAAGGCAGAGAGCAAGCCTGCAATCAAAACAGGGGCGCATAAAGCAGAAGACAAGCCTGTGCTCAGAACAGGGGCTCAAAATGAAATAGGTGCCGCTATCGGCAATGATAAACCCGTCGAAGCTGAAGAGCAAGAGTGGGAAGGTTATCTGATTGATAAACACTGCTTTGAGATAATGAAGCCGGAGAAAGAGACACGGGCATGTCTTTTGATGGAAGAATGTGAATCCAGTGGCTACGGCATTGCCGTGAAGCAGAGAGACGGAAGCTGCAAGTTCTTTTTATTCGACAAAAAGGGGCATGGGCTCGCCTATGAATTTTTAAATAAAACGACCAGAAACACTAATTTCAAAATTACAATTAAGGGCAGGTTGGATGGGAACAGGATTGCCGTAACCGAATTCAATGGCGATTATACCGATGACTGATGCCGGATTTTTCAACTAATTCCGGAAAGAACCAAAAGAATTCTTGACAATGGTGCCTATGTAAGTTAAAATATTATAAAAGCGATATGAATACTTGAATATTGTTTATAGTTGACCAGACAGACTGGAGGCTAAGTTACCGCCCTGATCGAATGGGTGTTGGAACTTGGCCTTTTTATTTTACTTTAATTCACCAAGTTTCAAAGGAGTAGTGACCGAATATGGCAGTGGATTTAGCAAGTGCTGAAGTAGCCATCAGAGAGGCCAGGTTGGGTGCGATCACCGGATATGAAGGGACCGCGGCGGATTTGCTGGAAGCGGTGGAAAAGGGAGATTTAGCCGAGAAGGACAGGGCTTTTTCCCAGTGTGCAACCTGCAGTTCCGTTACAGCCATTTGCCAGCTTGCCATGATACAGGATGCGGCTGTTGTAAACCATGGGCCTCTGGGCTGTGCCGGGGATTTCACTAATTTCAATTTTATAAACAGGAGCGGGCAGTCCAAAAGGGGTATGCCCGTGAAAAACGCCCATTTAATCAGCTCAAATTTGCGGGAGGAGGATACCATTTACGGCGGCGCTTCAAAGCTGGCGCAAGCTGTAAGGGAGGCCAAGCGGCGTTTTAATCCGAAAGCGATTTTTATAACCACTTCCTGCGCATCCGGGATTATAGGCGACGACATACAGGGAGTTGCCGACGCTGTTGAGAAAGAGGTCCAGGTACCTGTCATACCGGTTTACTGCGAAGGCTTTAAATCCAAGGTGTGGGCAACCGGCTTTGACGCGGCTTACCACGGAATACTTAAGAAGGTTGTCAAACCTGCCGTTCAAAAACGCAGTGAGCTGGTAAACATAATTAACTTCTGGGGGGATGACGTCTTTAAGGATTTGCTCGGCAAAATCGGTCTTGTGCCCAATTATATCGTTCCTTTCTCTACGATAGGGCAGCTGGAAAGGATATCCGAGGCTGCGGCTACCGCCCAGATGTGCTCTACTCTTGGGACCTATTTGGCAGCAGGGCTGGAAGAGAAGTTCGGAGTCCCGGAGGTGAAGTCGCCTCCACCCTTTGGCATAGCCGGTACGGATGCGTGGCTCAGGGAGCTGGGCAGGATCACAGGGAAGGAAAAGGAAGCAGAGGCCCTCATCGCCTTGGAAAAGGAGAGGATTCTGCCGCAGCTCGAGGAGCTGAGGAAACAGCTTTCCGGCTACAGTGCTTTCGTCGCCGCGGGGGCGGTCCACGGTCACAGTATCATTTGCATTTTGAAGGAGCTGGGCATGAATGTTCTCGGCGGCTGCACATGGCACCACGACCGGAGTTTCGACAATGGGGACAGCCGGGCAGACAGCCTGAAGCATCTGGTTAAAACCTATGGGGATGTCAGGTTCAGCGTCTGCAACAAACAATCTTTTGAACTGGTAAACCTTCTGCATAAACTCAAACCCGACGTGTTTATCGTGCGCCATCACGGCATGTCTGTCTGGGGGGCCAAGCTCGGGATACCTACCTTCCTGATGGGAGACGAGCACTTTGGGTTAGGGTACCAGGGATTGATAAGATATGGTCAAAAAATTGCGGACACCATATCCAATCCATCTTATGTGAAGAACATCGCAAGGCATGCCAGGCTGCCCTATACCGACTGGTGGATGCGGCAGGAGCCCTTTGCCTATCTGGGGGGTGTGCCGCTATGAGCGTTGTGATTGAGCAGCCGAGGCACTTTTGCGCTCTGGGAGCCCAGCAGACTGTTTTAGCTATCGAAAGAGCCGTACCCATCATCCATGCAGGACCGGGCTGCAGTTCAAAACTTTTCGGGGGCTTAAGCTTCTGCAACGGATACCAGGGTTCAGGCTTTGCAGGCGGAAGCGCAATACCCTGCACCAATGCTACGGAAAAGGAAGTTGTGTTTGGCGGCGAGCAGCGCTTAGAAGAACTTATCGAGGAAACGCTCAGGGTAATGGATGGAGATCTGTTTGTCGTTCTTACAGGTTGCACTTCAGATATTGTGGGAGATGATGTGGGCAGGGTGGCGAGAGAATTCAGGGATAGGGGCCTGCCTGTCGCCTATGCGGAAACGGGAGGCTTCAAGGGAAGCAGCTACCTGGGGCATGAGCTTGTCGTACAGGCCATTATAGAACAGATCCTGGAACCTGCCGCTGACGCTGTCAATGAAAAGCTGGTGAATATATGGTCTGTGGTTCCCTACCTGGATCCCTTCTGGAGCGGGAACCTGGAAGAAATAAAAAACATTGTGGAAGGCCTGGGGCTTGAAGCGAATATTCTTTTCGGCCCGGGTTCGGGCGGCATTGAAGCGTGGCGCAGGATACCCTCCGCAAGCTGCAACATACTGCTTTCTCCATGGGTTGGGCTGAAAACGGTGCAGCTGCTCAAGGAAAGGTTCGGTACCCCCTATTTACACTATCCGGTGCTTCCCATAGGAGCAAGTGAGACCAGCCGTTTTTTAAGGATTTTAAGTGAAACCCTGGAACTGGATGAGAGCAGGGTTGAGGATTATATAGCACGCCAGGAGGCATACTTCTATCACTATCTTGAAAGGGCGGCGGATTTCCTTCTTGAATTCCGTTATGACTTGCCGGGCCGATTCTTTGTCATTTCGGATTCCTTTTATGCCCTGGGGGTCAGCCGTTTCTTGGTAAATGATCTGGGGCTGCTGCCGGGGCACCAGTTCATTACCGATGATACCCCGGAGGAGCACCAACAGAAGATAATCGCAGAATTTGAGCGACTTGGGCCGAAAGTTTCTTCAGGGGTTACCTTTTCACCGGATGGCGGGCAGATAAAAAAGGAATTAAGGGAGTTTAACCATCAATTCCAGCCGCTGATCATAGGAAGCACATGGGACAAGGATATAGCCTCGGAATTAAATGGCTTCCAGCTCAGCCTGGGGCTGCCTGTTACCGACAGGTTGGTACTGGACCGTTCCTATGTGGGATACAGGGGCGGGTTAAGATTGACTGAGGATATTTATGCCGCGGTTCTCGGGAGCTATCAATAGAGATATAAAAAGGCGAGTGAAAGAAGCATGATAACTATAAATAATCTCAGCAAAACTTATTTGACGCCTCACGGGAATATCAAGGCCCTGGACAATGTAAGCCTCACAATCGAAAGAGGGGATATTTTCGGAATCATCGGCTTCAGCGGAGCCGGAAAATCCACGCTGATCCGGTGCCTTAACCGTCTTGAGGAGCCCGATTCGGGTACGGTGTTTATAGAAGGCATGGAAATCACGGCGATGAACAAAAAACAGCTGAGGCTGGCGAGAAGGAAGATAGGCATGATATTCCAGCAGTTTAACCTCTTTGACTCCATGACTGTATTCCAGAACATCTCCTTTCCCCTTGAGGTTGCAGGACATCCCAAGAAGCTTATTAAGAGCAGGGTTGAAGAAATTCTCGAGCTGGTTCAGTTGACCGATAAAATAAAAGCCTATCCGTCACAATTAAGCGGCGGACAAAAGCAAAGAGTGGGCATAGCACGTGCACTGGCCAATAAACCGGCTGTGTTGCTCAGCGATGAAGCCACATCAGCTCTTGACCCTCAGACGACCTACTCAATACTGGAACTGCTTAAGGATATCAATAAAAAACTGAACCTGACGATAGTGCTTATAACCCATGAGCTGGATGTCCTGAAGCACATATGCAACAACATGGCGGTCCTTGAATATGGAAAAATTGTCGAAAAAGGACCCGTCGAAAAGCTTTTTCTAAACCCCGAGAGCGACACCGCAAGAAGGTTTGTGAAGATAATCCAGAGTTTCCAATACGGATACGGACGCCAATACATGGAAGGAGGGGGAATATGAAGGACGATTTGTTTGACTTGCTTTTAGCAGGACTTGGCGAAACTGTTTATATGGTCGTCCTGTCGACGGCCGTCGCATTGGCTCTGGGCCTGCCCTTAGGCATTATACTGGTTGCGACCGAAAAGGGCCATATTCTTGAGGCTCCAAGGCTTAATAAAGTCCTCGGCACATTCATAAACATCGTCCGTTCCTTTCCTTTTATAATACTGATTGTTGTGCTTTTGCCGCTGTCACGCTTTATTGTGGGCACTACGCTCGGAGCCACGGCTGCCGTAGTTCCCCTATCAATCGGTTCGGCGCCTTTTCTTGCGCGGATTATTGAGAACAGCCTGAAGGAAATCGGCACCGGCAAAATTGAGGCCGCCCAGGCGATGGGAGCGAATCCGTTTTTTATCATCATCAGGGTGCTTTTGCCCGAAGCCTTGCCCTCCCTTGTGCGCGGTGTGACTCTTGCGATAATAACAATTACCGGTTTTACTGCCGTTGCCGGGGCGATAGGCGCAGGAGGACTGGGCAGCCTTGCCATACGGTTTGGTTATATGCGGTTCCGGGACGACATAATGATCGCCACCGTGGCCATCCTGGTCCTGTTTGTCCAGGGAGTCCAGTGGGGAGGTGATTTTGTGGCAAAATGCATAAACAGAAAGCGGTACAAGGCGGACTGACGGCAAAAAACAGATCATTGCAGAAACCAGATGAAATTAAGAAACCAGATTATAAATTTAAGGAGGAATTGTTATGATTAAAAGAATTCTGTTATCTATAATTATAGCTGCATTTATTGCAGGTTCATTGGCGGCCTGCGGAGGCGCGAGAAAGAGTGAGGAGACCCCGGCGGCCACTTCCGGCGATGCGGAGAGCAAGACGGAAGCCTCTATAACTGCAAAATCTGACGTTACATTGAAGGTTGGGGCGGCTGTAGTACCCCACGCGGAAATACTTGAATTTGTAAAGCCTAAATTGAAGGAAGAAGGCATTAACCTTGAAGTTGTGGTGCTGGACGATGAAGCCCAGTTAAATCCTGCTCTTGCAGACAAGCAGATAGATGCCAACTATTTTCAGCATGTGCCCTATCTTGACTCGGTATCCAAAGAAAAAGGCTATAAATTTGCGGTAGCCGGCAAGATTCATGTAGAGCCAATCGGCTTCTATTCACAAAAAATAAAATCCAAGGAGGAGCTTAAGGAAGGGGCGACGATAGCAGTCCCGAATAATCCGTCAAATGAATACAGGGCTTTGGTGCTTTTGGAGGCAAACGGCCTGATAAAACTGAGGGATGGGATCCAGGATTATTCGGCGACACCCAGGGACATAGTCGAAAACCCGAAGAAACTTAAATTTGTCGAGGTCGAAGCAGCACAGCTTGCAAGGACACTTCCTGATGTCGACGGTGCTGTGATTAACACCAATTTTGTTCTGGAGGCTAAAATCGATCCCAACTCCGCTTTATTCCGCGAGGATGCAAATTCTCCTTACGCCAATGTAATCGTAGTAAGGCAGGGAGATGAAAGCCGCGCGGAAATTAAAAAACTGATAGAGTACCTGCAATCAGAGGATGTCAAAAAGTTTATCCAGGAAAAATACGGGACGGCCCTAGTACCTGCGTTTTAAATATCCATCAAAAGTTGTGCAAAAACCAGAAGCGGGTCTAAAAACAGAAGAAGCCTTTGTCGGAAGGAGATGAGGTTTTTGGCTGACAAAATGAAATTAGCGCCTGCCCAAAGGGCATATATCATATTTCGTAAAACAATTGCACTTGTGTTGTTCTTCGCCTTTTGGGAAATAGCGCCCAGAGTTGGAATTGCCGACCATCAATTTATTCCCACGCTGTCTGAGGTGCTGGACACTATGTGGAAGCTTATCCTTACGGGAGAACTTTTTTCTCATATCAGCGTCAGCCTGTGGAGGGCCTTAATGGGCTTCCTCCTGGCTGCAGCGGTGGCGATTCCCATAGGCTTTCTCCTGGGAGGGTGGTTTAAGACCCTGGAAGAATTTATAAATCCGCTTCTTAAGGTTTTGGCGCAGGTAAATCCTTTTTCGGTATTTCCTGTCATAATACTCCTTTTCGGAATTGGTGAAGTCGCTAAAGTTGCCATCATTTTCTGGGTATGCATTTGGCCCATGATTTTTAATACCGTTAACGGCGTCAGAAATATAGACCCGCTGTTGATAAAAGCTGCAAGAGCCATGGGGACGCCCAAATTTTCCATGTTTTGGAAGGTGGTATTGCCGGGCGCTGCACCGACAATTTTTACCGGAATTAAGATGGGAGCGGGGAATTCATTTTTCATGCTGATTGCGGCTGAAATGATCGGAGCGACGCGTGGGTTGGGCTGGCTGGTATTAAACTCGGAAATTAATTATCAGATCAAAAGGTTATTTGCAGCGGTAGTCACTATCGCGGTACTTGGGATATTGATCAGCAATCTTATCGGACTGATAGAGAAAAAGTTGATCATATGGAAAGAAGAGTCCTATGTGTAAAAAGCAAATTGATAATTGAAGGGGTGAAGAAGTGAAAAAGAAGAGAACCTTATATCCGTTGACAGCCGTGTTTGTGGTACTTGCGCTGCTGACAGGATGCGGCATAAACAAAGCATCGACCGCTGAAAACACGCCGGCGGGGCAAACGGAGGCAAGAGGTCAGGAGAAAGCTGGCGAAGAAAAGCAGAACCAAGGTGATTCAGGCACTTGGCGCAGGGTGGTCAAGACCTGGACCAGAAAAGATTGCACTGACGCTCCTTTTGTAGTGGCTGAAAAACTCGGATTTTTCAAAGAACAGGGAATTGAAGTCCAATATACAGGGGAAACCCAGCCGCCCCAGAGGATAGCCTCAATACTGAACGGCGACAACGACGTCGGCACGGCGCATCCCAATACGCTGGCAATAGCGCGTGAAGGCGGCGCCAAGGTTAGAGGCGTTGTAAGGTCGATCATTGAGCCTCCTGAGACAATCACAGACATCCATCTTCAGCATATGTGGTGGGTAAGCGATAAAAACGGGCCTATACAGAAATTTGAGGATATCAAGAAGCTTAACAGGAAAGTAAAGATAGGTCTGCTTTTGAGGAATGCCTGCATCGATTTCTTGACCGACATACTCTTGGAAAAGTACGGGATTTCAAAAGACCAGATTGAATATATCACGATGCCGGATATAGAGCAGGTGGTAGCGCTGAAGAGAGGGCTTATAGACATTGCGACGCCACACCCGCCTTTTTACAAATCGATTGAAGACACGGGCATTGCAAATATCCTGGTTACAAGCCGTGAAATCGCCGGCGAAAATGCGGGCACATACCTGTATTATTTTTCGGATAAGTTCATAGAAGAAAATCCGGAGACAGTGAAAAGGTTTGTAAAAGCGATTAAAAAAGCTGAACGCTGGGCCAACAAAAACCCTGAACAGACCAACAAATGGACTGAAGAAGCTATAGGGGTTCCGGTAAGCGCCAACCACTATTATTCTGATGATGCCCGCATTGATGATCAACAGATCCAGGTATGGATCGACGGTTCCATAAGGAGCGGCGCACTTCCTAAGGATACGAAAATAACCGTAAACGACATAATCACCCATGAGTTTGACAGCTATGGAAACGAAGAATAGCTGCTTATAAATAACGATGGCAAAAGCAGGACTGCTTTCCGCAGTCTCCGCTTTATCGCCGGGCATGCAGCTTTAAAAGGTTTGACAAGGGTTTGAAAACAGGCTGTAAAAGCCTGAAATAAGATATTTCGGCCATGACCTGGTGTCAGGTATTTTTACAGCAGCTGCGGATTAAAGGGGGTGAAAAAAATGAGCATTTCTTCCAAACAGGTCATCCTGGATACTTTAAAACTTAAAAAAACACCGCGCAGGGCGGTGGCGCTGCTCTCGGGAGGAGCCTGGACCTTCAACAGAAGGGGCTTGACCCTCGAAAAGGCTTTAACCATAGGGGCGGAGCAGGCAGCGGAAATAATTGCGGAGACCAATGATGTCGTGAAGTCGGACATTGTATGGGCGGGCTCCGGATACCACAATCTGGCCATACGCGCCATTGGGGGCAAAATAAAATTCCGGGCCAAGGGTACCCCGGACATCCAGGAAACCCTCCTGAAGGAGGCGGGCGACGCCGATGCCGTTAAGCTTGAAGGCTTGAAGGAGGATGACGGCATCAATGTGCTTGTGGAAACGGCACGGATTCTCAGCAAAACCATAGGCGAGAAAACCTTGGTGGGCGCCAGCCAATGGGGGCCTTTTACCCTGGCAGGCCATGTCTACGGCGTGGAAAGGCTGATGCGTAATATCTACAGGGACAGGGATGCGGTGCATGCGGTCCTCGACTTTACTTCCGAGCTTTGCTTCAGGTACCTGGAGCTTTTTATAGACGCAGGAGTCGGAATAATATCCGTTGCGGATCCTACGGCCTCCGGGGACATGATTTCAAAGAAGCAGTTCAAGGAATTCGCTCTTCCCTACTTGAAAAGGGTAGTGGAAAAAATTGAGTCAAAAGGGGTGCCCGTAAGCATACACATTTGCGGCAACATCGCCGACAGGCTTGACCTCATCCCTTCGACGGGGGCTAAAAATATCTCTTTGGATTACAAGGTTGATTTGGAAAAAGCGCGGGAGTCGGTAGGGGATAGGATGGCTTTCTCGGGTAACATGAACCCTGTGGCAGTCATGCAAAATGCGACGCCTGAAGGTGTCAGAGCGGCTTGCATTGAATGTATGCAAAAGGCGGGGGTGGACAGGGGCTATATACTGATGCCCGGCTGCGATATCCCGCCGGCAGTACCTATTGAGAACGTACGTACGATGGTGGAGACAGCATGGAACTTTGTTGACGCTGCACACCGACCGAATATATTGGAGGTGTAATGAAAATTGAGCTATTTGGATAATAAGGAACCGCCTAAAAGGGAAGACAGGTTAAAAGCGTGCATTACTTACGGCGGCACATTGTGCGGCCTGGCAAAAAAATCGAGAGGCTGCTGCATGAATGACGGGGACCGTGGATTTACCCAGGGCTCCATATGCCTCATGCTGCCGGGGTTGGCCATGATAAACAGCCTGCCTGATAATGTGGTGCTCCTGCATGGAGCCATAGGCTGCGGGGCTTGTGCCCACTCCCAGAATGCAAACGTAAGGTCCGGAGGGAACGCAAGGTGGGGGAGAGTTAAGGATGCCCTCTGGCTCTCAACGGCTTTAAGCGAGTCAGACGTTATAAGCGGCGGCGAGACGAAGCTTGAGAGGGCGATCATGGAGGCAGACAGGAGGTACAGGCCGGCGACGATAACCGTGGTCGCCTGCTGCGTGCCCGGGATCATCGGAGACGACATAGATGGGGTGGTAGAGCGCATCCAACCCCAGGTTTCCGCCAGGATCGTACCTGTACATTGCGAGGGCTTTAAAACGAAAATATGGGCTACCGCCTATGACGCGGTATATCACGGCATAGGCCGCAGGCTTCTGGAAGAGCCTGAGTACAGAGAATCTTTATTCCCCGACGAACTGGAGGAATTAAAGGAAAAATACAGGAGAAGCAGAACCGTGAATCTGCTGAACGTCTCTTCCATGGGCAGGGTGGATGAACTTGAGCTTTCAAGGCTCCTTGGAGCCCTTGGGCTTGAAGTGAATATTTTCCCCGTCTTCGCAAAACCTGAGGAAATGTACAAGGTAACCCAGGCTGCGCTGTCAATAAGCACATGTCCTACCCATGACGACTATTTTGCAAAGTTTCTCGAAGAAAAGTTCGGGATCCCCTATATACTGAAGCACATGCCCATAGGCATTGAAAATACAAGCTTATGGCTCAGGGATGTTGCCGCCTTTTTCGGCATGGAGAAACAGGCGGAAAAGCTTATACAGGAAGAGGTTAGAGAGCTTAGGGAGGCCCTTCAGGAGTTTTTGCCGGTTTTCAAAGGCAAGAAGGTTTTCATCGGAGCAGGCGAATTCAGGGCTCTGGCGACAGCAGGGCTTTTGCATGAGCTTGGCTTTGATATAACGGCCATACGCTCATATCATCATGATGAATTTGCAAACAACGAATATGAAAAACTCCTGAGCACCACAGGTAAGGATTTCCCCATCAATATAGCCAATGTACAGCCCTTTGAGGAAGCAAACCTCCTCAGGAGGGTTAAGCCGGATGTTTTCCTGGGCCATTGGAATGGAAACGGAACCGCCTCAAAGCTTGGAATAGCAACCCATGTGATATACAACACCGGCCTGAGCTATGTGGGCTATAAAGGGGTGTACGAGCTGGCAAGAAGGCTTTACAGGCAGCTTTCCAACCCTACCTTCAATAAAAAGCTCAGCAAATACCTCAGGCTTCCCTATACCGACCAGTGGTATGAAGCAGACCCCTATAAATATATAAAAGCGGCCGGAGGTGAAGGGGAATGAGCAATTTTGTTGAAAGGCCAAGATATTTTTGCGCTCTTGGAGGTGCGATGTCAACAATCAACGCTCTTCCGGATACCATTCCGATCCTGCATGCTGCGTCAGGCTGCGCAGGGAACATAACCTGGGCTCAAAACGGAGGAAGCGGGCTGCAGGTCGGAGGCTACTGCGGGGGTTTGAGCGTGCCAAGCTCAAATGTCCAGGAAAGGGAGGTCGTTTTCGGAGGGACTGAAAGGCTGAGGGAACAAATAGAGAATACGCTGGAGGTCATGGACGGAAAGCTGTATGCCGTCATCACGGGCTGTGTTACCGAGGTCATTGGCGATGACGTGAAATCCGTGGTGAGCGAGTTCAGGGAAAAGGGCGTCAGCATATTCCATGCTGAAACAGGCGGCTTCAAGGGCAATTCCTATTACGGATATGACCTGGTGATGCAGGCGCTGGCAAGGGAGTACATCCGATATGGTGTTGAAAAGGTAAAGGGAAGGGTCAATGTTTTTGGAATTGTGCCCTATATGGATGCCTTTTGGAGGGGGAACCTTGAAGGCATCAGGGATCTTCTCGAAAAGCTTGGGCTTGAGGTAAACTCCTTTTTCACCTATCAGGACAGCCTGGAGGGCATCAGGCAATGCGCGGATGCGGAGCTGAACATCGTGGTTTCGGATGTATACGGGGTGGAAGCGGCCAAGGTTTTTGAGGAAGTCCACGGAACGCCCTTTATAACTTTACCTCTGCCCATCGGCCCTGCAGCCTCAGACGAGTTTTTAAGGCGGACGGCAGCTGCCTTATCCTTAGACCTGAACCGGGTAGAAAAAATTATTGAGGAAGAAAATAAGAAGTATTTCAACTATCTGGACCCTCTTGTAGAATGTTACAATGACCTTGATTTGCAGCGCTATGCGGTCGTCATCGGCGATGCCAACTACGCAACCGCTTTGACAAAATTTTTGTCCGACGATTTGGGTTGGCTGCCGGAGCTGGTTGTTTTCACAGACCAATTGAGGGACGACCAGAAAGATAAGCTGCTTAAAAAAGCCGGGCAACTGGAATCAGGGCTGAAGCCCAAAATTGTGTTCGAGACGGATACAAGCGAAGTCGTCCGCTATTTGAGCGAGCTTTACCCTAAAGTTGCGACAAGCAAATATGTAAAAAGCTTCAGCCCGGGCTTTGTCATAGGAAGCTCATTGGACCGGGAGCTCGCCCAGTCAATCGGGGCTCCCCATCTTACCGTGAGCTTTCCCGTGGCCAACAGAGCCGTGATTGACCGCGGATATACAGGTTATCGCGGTGGATTGAGGCTGGTTGAAGACCTGCTGAGCGCTATAATCGCAGGAAGATGAAAAAACTCATGCCCGGATTTTTTGTTTAGCCCGGTATAAAAGTGGTAAAAAATTGTATAAAAGTGGTAAAAACAGATTGTAAAAATTTTACAGGAGAGGGTTTTGTATATGGCCGTAGTTGTGGTTAATCCGGGAGTTTGTGGTTTAAGCACCACCATAAAAGCGGAGTCGGAAGACATGCAAAACGCTGTTGTTGCCATTGAGACCGATTGTCAGCACATTAAGGCTTTGGGCAGTGAAATTAAGGAAGTGGACAGCTTTGCGGAATGTTTCGGAAAGTTGGGAAGCGGAGAGGTTTATAAGGCTGCCGCAAAGCACTGCAAGCACGCGGCATGTCCCGTTCCGGCCGCTATAATAAAAGGGATTGAGGTTGCCTGTGGGTTGGCCCTTCCAAAGGATGTAGAATTTAAAATCACAAAATAGCAAAATACGAGGTGGAAAACATGGTTAAAGGGGCTGCTTTTTGAGGCAGTCCCTCTTTTCCAGGTTCTGTAATAAATGTTGGGGTGGTTACGAACTGCTCCAGCATTTTTTTTGCATAAAAAGAGCATAAGTTTGAATTCTCAGGTAAAATGAAGTTGCGACACACCATTTTGAAAGGAGATTCAAACCATGCCCTGCAATAATTATACAGGCTGAAAGCTATATATTTTGTTCTAAAAGGCCGATAAGATCAGCTGGTTTGCTTATAACCGCCCTTGCTCCGTTTGCCGTCAGTTCCTCCTCCTTCCTGAATCCCCACAGCACGCCTACTGCGTACATTCCTGCCTCATTGGCAGTCTTCATGTCTGTGCCTGAATCTCCCAGGTATAAAAATTCCCCGGGAGGAACAGCCAGGAGTCGGGCTATTTCCAGAGCGGCAGTCGGGTCCGGCTTTTTGGGCACCGACGGGCGCTCTCCGAAAACAGCTTCAAAGCGCCATTTTGAAAGGAATTTATCCACTATTAGTTCAGTGAATTCGTGAGCTTTGTTTGAGAGTATTGACATTTTTATGTTTCTTTTGGTCAGCTCGTCAAGGAGCTCGGGAATGCCATCATAGGGCCGGGTTTTGTCCGCCCACCGCCTTGAATATTCCTCCCGCATTGCAGCAAGGCATGAATCGACGGTAACATCATCCTGTTTTTCCTCCGGCAGGGCTTTGCGGACAAGGTTTCGAAGGCCTGTACCTACGAAATACTTATACTTCTCCGTATTATGGAGAGGTAAACCCAATTTTGAAAGCACCGCATTCATCGAGTTTGCCAAGTCTTCAAGTGTGTTTAGCAATGTTCCGTCCAGGTCAAAAATCACCGCTTTAAATTTCATACCAATTTCCTCTCTGGCGTTTTTTTGTGAAAATTATTATATTATATTTTGAATATGTATTTCAACTTTGTCAAATTCTAAGTATTGACAAATCAGTAGCCCTCTCTTATAATTTAGATAATTCACCGATTTACTAGTTTATCATGATAAATCGTTAAAGTGAGGTGCGCAAATTGGCCAAATGGAAGATATACACTCCCGAAGGGGTTCAGGATATCCTTTTTGAAGAGTGCTTTTTAAAAAGGAATCTTGAAGCAAAAATCAGGGATTTGTTCAGGATATCAGGTTATTATGAAGTGGAGACGCCTACCTTTGAATTTTATGATACCTTCTCGGCGGATGTGGACTTGACTCCCCAGGAAACCATGTTTAAGTTTTTTGACCAGCAGGGAAGGATCCTTGTTTTGAGGCCTGACGCCACCATCCCTGTCGCCAGGGTTGTTGCCACGAAGTGCAGGGATATGAAGTATCCTTTAAGGATTTCATATATTGAAAACACGTTCAGATATAATGAGCTGGGAGGCGGAAAGCAGAAAGAGTTTACCCAGGCAGGCGCCGAAATTCTGGGGGTGAACACTCCCGAAGCTGACGCCGAAGTCATAGCCACAGCCATCAACTGTGTTAAAGCTTGCGGTATTGAAAACTTCCAGATAGATATCGGCCAGGTGGAATTTTTTAAGGGGCTCATGGAGGAAACTGGCCTTTCGGAGCAGCATGTGGAGCAAATGAGGGTGCTGATCGACCGAAAGGACTTTCTGGGCATCGAAGAACTGGTAAAAAGGTACAACATTCCCGAAGGATTAAAGGAATTGATATTGGAGCTCCCGCGTTTATTCGGCTCCGTCGACGTGATTGAAAGGGTTGAAAAGGTCACTATGAACAGTCGCTCCCTGAGTGCTCTTGCAAACCTGAGGCAGGTGCTTGAAATACTTGAGGATTATAATTTCAGCAAATACGTGTCTGTAGACCTGGGCATGGTGCAGAGCCTTAATTACTATACAGGAGTTATATTCAGGGGCTTCACTTACGGAGTGGGCTTTCCTATATTGAGCGGAGGAAGATATGACAACCTGGTTGAAAATTTCGGGAAAAAGTGCCCTGCCACCGGATTTTCCCTTGGCATAAACATGATAATGACGGCCCTTGAAAGGCAGAAGGCGGACGTCGGCAAGCCGGGGGTGGAGAGCCTGATCTGCTATAGGAGAGAAGGTAGAAAGACCGCTTTCAAATTGTGTGAAGAGCTCAGGAGGCAGGGTGTGGCTATAGAGATGGATATAAGCGGCAGCAGTATGGAAGATGTAAAAAGCTATGCGAAAAGTAAAGGCATAGGTGGCATCCTTTACGTTCTGGATGATGATAAGATTGAGATACATAATCTTAAAAGCGGGGAAGTTATAACCACAACGGTCGGCGAACTTGTGAGAAGATAAGAAGATAAATGCGGGGGGTTGTTATGAGATATTTAATCATAGCGCTTTCGAAAGGAAGGCTTGCGGACTTATCAATAGAATTGTTTGAATCCATAGGCATGGATTGTTCCGAATTGAGAAATTCTTCCAGAAAGCTTATACTCACCGATGAAAAGAACAAGATCAAGTTTTTTCTTGCCAAGCCTGCGGATGTGCCCACATATGTGGAGTATGGAGCTGCCGATATAGGAATTGTAGGAAAAGATACGCTGCTTGAGGAGGGAAGGCACCTTTATGAAGTGTTGAACCTCGGCTTTGCCGCCTGTAAAATGGTGGTGGCCGGACCGGCAGAACTCCAGGGAAAGCTGGACCGGCTCAACAACAAGAGGGTTGCTACCAAATACCCGAGGATTGCAAGGGAATACTTTGAGCACAAGCGGCGCGAGTCCATCGAGGTGATCAAGCTTAACGGTTCGGTGGAGCTGGCGCCGCTGGTAGGGCTTTCAGAGGTGATTGTAGACCTGGTGGAAACCGGGAGGACGCTCAGGGAAAACGGCCTTGTAGTGCTGGATACCATAGCGAATATAAGCGCAAGGATGGTTGTAAACAGGGTAAGCATGAAGATGGAAAGCGAAAGGATAAGAAAGATAATTGACGATATTCGGGAACAACTGGAAAGGAAGTGATGAAGCCGGATGATAAAGATTGTTGATATCAGAGAGGACAAGGAGAACGGCCTGTATAAAAAGCTGCTGGAAAGGAACCGGGCCCAGTCCGGGGATGTGGCCCGGAGGGTGGAAGAGATCATTGGCGCTGTCAGAGAAAAGGGCGATGAGGCGCTTAAGGAATATGCCCTGCGTTTTGATAAGGTAGACCCGGCATCCTATGCCCTGAAAGTGGATAAAAGAGAAATAGAGAGGGCCTATGACAGGGTCGACAAGGGGCTTATCGAAGTCATAAAAAAGGCTAAATGCAATATAGAGCGCTTTCACTCAAAGCAGACGGAGAAGTCCTGGTTTACGGCGGAAGAAGAGGGAATAATACTGGGCCAGCTGTATCGGCCTATAGACACGGTTGGCATATATGTGCCCGGCGGTACCGCTCCTCTTCCCTCTTCGGTGCTTATGAATGCCGTGCCTGCAAAGGTGGCGGGGGTAAGGAGAATAGTCATGGCTACTCCCCCCGGAAAAGACGGCAGCGTCAACCCGGCTATACTTGTTGCTGCCAATGAAGCAGGTGTGGATGAAATATTCAGGGTTGGGGGAGCTCAGGCTATAGCTGCCATGGCCTTCGGGACTGAGACGGTGCCCAGGGTGGATAAAATAGTCGGCCCCGGAAATATTTACGTCGCTACCGCCAAAAGGCTGGTGTACGGCTACTGCGACATCGACATGATCGCCGGACCCAGCGAAATAATGGTGGTCGCCGACGCTTCGGCAAATCCAAGATATGTGGCGGCGGACTTGCTGTCCCAGGCAGAACACGATGTTCTTGCTTCATCCATACTTGTCACCACTTCGCCGGAACTGGCAAAGGAAGTGCAGGCTGAGGTTGAACGGCAGGCATCTTATCTCGAAAGGAAGGATATCCTGGCAAAATCAATAGGTGACTATGGCGCGATTCTCATAGTAGGAACCGTCGGGGAGGCAATCGAAATTGTCAACAAGATGGCTCCCGAGCACCTTGAGCTGTGTGTGGAAGACCCTTTCAGCCTGTTGGGCTGTGTAAAAAATGCCGGTGCGGTTTTTCTGGGCAATTATGCTTCCGAACCTTTGGGCGATTACTTTGCCGGGCCCAACCATGTGCTTCCTACCAGTGGGACTGCGAGGTTCTTTTCTCCGCTTAATGTGGCGGATTTTATCAAGAAGTCAAGCGTCATATCCTACACCAGGAGGGCTCTTGAGAAGGTAAAGGATGATGTGGTACTTTTTGCAGAGGCCGAGGGGCTGACGGCCCATGCCAACGCCATAAAAGTAAGATTTGAGTGAGGGAAAAGGGCATAAGGGGTCGCATCGCCCGCTTCTGATGCTTTCCACAGGCGCGTTTTTTTAATGAAAGGAGTTTTTGCAGTGAGCAGGTATTGGAGCAGTATTGTTAAGAATATAGAACCTTATGTTCCGGGGGAACAACCGAAGGATAAAAAATACATCAAGCTGAATACGAATGAAAATCCATATCCTCCGTCTCCAAGGGTGATAGAAGCCATTTCAAGAGCTGCCAACGAGGATCTGAGGCTGTACCCTGACCCAACATGCGGCCAGCTTCGGAGGATAATTGGGCAGTACTACAATTTAAACATGGAAGAGGTTTTTGTGGGAAACGGCTCGGATGAGCTGCTGGCTTTTTCTTTTCTGGCCTTTTTTGACCCTGGCAGGCCAATACTCTTTCCGGATATAACATACAGCTTTTACCCCGTTTATTCTGAGCTGTTCAACATAGACTACAGGCTTGTGCCTCTGGATGACGATTTTTCCATACCCGTAGAAGGCTTTTTTGCCGAAAACGGGGGAATAGTGATTCCCAACCCAAACGCCCCTACCGGCAAGTTTATGCCTCTTAAATCCGTGGAGGACATACTTAAAAATAACGAGGGCAGCGTGGTGATCATCGACGAGGCCTATGTTGATTTCGGAGGACAGTCGGCAGTTGCCCTTATTAAAGATTATCCCAACCTGCTGGTCATCCGGACCCTTTCAAAGTCCCGGTCCCTTGCAGGACTCCGCCTGGGTTTTGCCATGGGGCATAAGGACCTGATAGAAGGCCTTGACAGAATCAAGAACTCGATAAATTCCTACACCGTCGACCGCCTCGCTCTCGCCGGAGCAGCCGAAGCTATAAGGGATGAGGAGTATTTCCAGGAGACCAGGCATAAGATCATGAAAACCAGGGAGCGAGTATCAAAGGAATTGATCGACCTGGGGTTCACGGTGATAGAATCTAAAGCCAACTTCATTTTTATAAGCCATCCTGCCGTCCATGCCGGCCGGATATTTGAGCAGCTTAAAGAAAAAGGAGTGCTTGTGCGCTACTTCAATAAGCCCAGGATAGACAACTTCCTGAGGGTAAGCATCGGTTCGGATGAAGAGATGGATATTTTTATAGAGGCTGTGAGCGAGATTGTAACGGTTACGTAGGCCTGCTCACGCCGGGTGCAATTTTAAGCTTTATATACGTGCATCTGTGTGTTATAATTAAAGTGTTTTAGGAGGTAACATATGGAAAGAAAAGCCGAAATAAAGAGAAAGACCGGTGAAACGGATGTTTCACTGTACATAAATATAGATGGGACCGGGAAGAGTGAGATAAATACCGGCATAGGTTTTTTCGACCATATGCTCAGCTTGTTTGCGAAGCACGGGCTTTTTGACTTAAAAATAGGCGCTTCAGGCGATTTGGACGTCGACGCCCACCATACGGTGGAAGATGTGGGGATTGTGCTGGGGCAGGCTTTAAAGAATGCAATGGGCGATAAAAAGTCGGTCAGAAGGTACGGCACGTCATATGTTCCTATGGATGAAGCTCTTGCGATGGTATCGCTGGATTTGAGCGGCAGGCCTTTCCTGGTTTTCAAAGCTGAGTTTACCAAAGATAAGGCAGGAGCGATGGATACCGAACTTGTAGAGGAGTTCTTCAGGGCTGTAGCCTTCAATTCAGGTATAACATTGCACATCGCCGTTCTCTATGGTAAAAATAATCACCATATTGTTGAAGCTGTTTTTAAAGCCTTCGGCAGAGCGCTGGATGAAGCGACGCGCCGTGATGAAAGAATAGACGGGGTAATGTCTACGAAAGGAATTTTAGTATAGAAGGGGTGCACTGGATTGGCAAAATTAATAAACGATACGGATTTTATAAACCTGCCCTTATATGTTAAAGGCAAAGTAAGGAATGTTTATGACCTTGGTGATAAACTCTTAATTGTAGTAACAGACAGAATATCTGCTTTCGATGTGGTGTTTCCCAACCTTATACCTAATAAAGGTCGGGTTTTGAACAGCATTTCGGAGTTCTGGTTCAACTACACAAGAGATATCATAGGCAACCATATGATAACTACCGATGTGAGCAAATACCCTTCCGGGCTGGCTCAATTCAGGGAAGAGCTTGATGGAAGGTCAATGCTTGTGAGAAAGGTACAGATGGTTGAAGCTGAATGTATAGTCAGAGGCTATCTTGAAGGATCCGGCTTGAAGGAATACCGGGAGACAGGCAGCATATGCGGGATAAAACTGCCGGAAGGCTTAAGGCAGTGCGAGAAGCTCCCGGAGCCCATATTCACTCCCACAACAAAGGCAAAGGAAGGGCACGATGAAAGCGTGACCTTTGAGGAGCTTGCAAACAGGATAGGAAGCGAGCTTGCCAATAGGCTCAGGGATGTAAGCATAGCGCTTTACAATAAGGCAAGCAAGCATGCGGAGAGCAAAGGCCTGATACTGGCGGACACCAAGTTTGAATTCGGTATGCTTGACGGAGAGCTTGTTGTGGCGGATGAAATGTTTACTCCCGATTCGTCGAGATTCTGGGATATGGCTGAGTATGAGCCGGGAAGGCCTCAAAAGAGCTTTGACAAGCAGTTCGTGAGAGAATACCTTGAGGCCGTCAAATGGGATAAGCAGCCTCCCGCACCGGTGCTGCCGGAGGATGTTGTAAGAAAGACTGAAGCCAAGTATATTGAGGCCTATGAACGCATAACTGGAAAGAAGCTGGAGTGAATTGTTTTGATAGCGATTATAGATTATGGTGTAGGCAACTTGAGAAGTGTTGAAAAGGCTTTTCATTTTATCGGCCGGGAGGTAGCAGTCACGTCTGATACAGGGCTTGTCCTTAGCGCCGATGCTGTTGTGCTGCCCGGCGTCGGAGCTTTTGCTGATGCCATGGAAAACCTTAAAAGGGCCGGCATGGTGGAGACGGTAAAAAAGGTTATAGCAGACGGCAAGCCTTTTTTAGGGATTTGTCTGGGCATGCAGCTTTTGTTCGACTACAGCGAAGAAGGCGGAGAGAGGGTTGAGGGATTGGGGATCTTTGAGGGGTCCATCAGGCAGCTTCCTCTTGATATGAATTTAAAAGTTCCCCACATGGGCTGGAACTCATTGAAGGTTAAGGAAGGCTGCCCGCTGTTTAAAAATATCCCCAGCAACCCTTATGTGTATTTTGTCCATTCATATTACCTCACTGCAAAGGATAGAAGCATTGTAATCGCAACCACCAGCTACGGCATTGATTTTGATGTGGCTATAGGGGCCGGAAAGACTTATGCGACTCAATTCCATCCTGAAAAAAGCGGCGAGGTGGGGCTGAACATTCTCAGAAACTGGGCGGCTTTGGCGACCGACGGATAAAAGCTGATTTAAGGGGGCATGGTTATGGTAATTTACCCGGCTATAGACGTAAAGGACGGAAGGTGCGTAAGGTTGGTACAGGGGCGGTTCAACGACGTAACCGTCTATTCGGACAATCCTGTCGAGATGGCTCTTAAATGGGAACGGCTTGGCGCGGAATATCTGCACGTGATTGACCTTGACGGGGCGAGGACGGGTAGACCGCAGAATATTGCGGTGATAAGCGAGATGGCGGTAAAGCTGGGGATTCCTTTGCAGCTTGGCGGGGGAATCAGGAGCATCGAAATGATAGAAATTATCCTGTGCAAGGGTATCGAGCGGGTTATTTTAGGTACTTCGGCGGTGAAGGACCCAGACTTGGTTAAAAAGGCATTGAAAGCCTTTGAAAAAAACGTCGTTATCGCCATAGATGCAAGAGACGGAATTGTGGCAATAGAAGGCTGGGCAAAAACAAGCGAGTTTACTGCCGTGGGCTTTGCTAAAAAGATGGAGGAGCTGGGGGCAGAAACCATCATATATACGGATATTTCACGGGATGGCATGCTTTCGGGGCCAAACCTCAAGGCTATGGAAGAGATGGTTAAGGCGGTCAATATTGAGGTTATAGCTTCCGGCGGGGTAAGCAGTATTGAAGATATTAAAAATTTAAAAGATGTGGGAGTAGCCGGTGTTATAGTGGGCAAGGCCCTGTACACCGGGGCTGTGGATTTAAAGGAGGCGCTTGAAGTTGCCAGGTAAGGAGTGCTTTAAATGCTGACAAAGCGCATAATCCCCTGCCTCGATGTCCATGCAGGCAGGGTTGTTAAAGGCATAAATTTTGTTAATATACGCGATGCCGGCAATCCGGTGGAGGTAGCCGCGATTTATGACAAGGAGGGAGCGGATGAGCTCGTATTTCTTGACATCACTGCTTCCTCGGATGCCAGGAGCATAATGCTTGATGTTGTAAAAAGGGTTGCCGAGCAAGTATTTATTCCTTTCACTGTAGGTGGGGGTATAAGGACTGTTGAAGATTTCAGGGAGATTCTGAAGGCAGGCGCTGATAAAATTTCAGTCAATTCTGCCGCCCTTAAGCGTCCTGAATTGATTTCCGAGGCGGCGTGGCGTTTCGGAAGCCAGTGTGTCGTGGTTGCCATTGACGCCAAGAGAAGGCAGGATGGCGACGGCTGGGAGGTGTACCTCAACGGGGGAAGGGTCAACACCGGAAGGGACGCTTTGGAATGGGCCGTTAAGGCTGAAAAGCTGGGGGCAGGGGAAATATTGCTGACAAGCATGGATTGCGACGGCACTAAGAACGGCTACGATATAGAGCTTACAAGAAAGGTATCGGATGCCGTAAAAATTCCTGTGATAGCTTCCGGCGGCGCAGGCACCATGGAACATTTTTATGAGGCTTTAACGGAGGGCAGGGCGGATGCCGTCCTTGCTGCGTCCCTTTTCCATTACAGGGAAATGAGCATAAGGGATTTGAAAGAGTACTTGAAAAATAAAGGGATTGAGGTCAGATTGTGATGAGATGATCTGCCGTAATAAATATTCCCTTGCTTGCGGCACGGCAAGTAAAGACAATACTTGGTAAGGGGCTAGATGAGATGGATGAATTGATAAAAGAGTTAAAATTTGATGATAAGGGCTTGATACCTGTTGTGGTGCAGGATTTTAAATCCGGTGAGGTCCTCATGGTGGCTTATATGAACAGAGAGGCCTTTGAAAAGTCCATGGAGACAGGCATGGCCCACTACTGGAGCCGGAGCAGAAAAAAGCTTTGGCTGAAAGGCGAAACATCCGGGCATTATCAGTATATAAAGGCTGTCAGTGTTGACTGCGACGAAGATGCCCTGTTGCTTAAAGTGGAGCAGAAGGAGGCGGCCTGCCATACCGGCCACTATTCCTGCTTTTACAGGGAATTGGGCAAAGAGGGCGTGAAAGAAAGGTCAGATGAGGTTTTTGATGTTCAAAAGGTCTATGGGGGCAAGGCCGGAATTCTGCAGGAAGTATACGATGTCATTGTTGACAGGACCATACACCCGAAAGAGGGATCCTATACCAATTACCTGTTTGAGAAAGGCCTTGACAAGATCTTAAAGAAAGTGGGAGAGGAAGCCTCCGAAGTGATAATCGCCGCTAAGAACAAGTCCAAGGATGAAATAAGGTACGAAATCGCAGACCTTTTTTACCACCTTTTTGTGCTGATGGTGGAGAGAGGCCTAAAGCTGGATGACATATATGAAGAACTGGAAAGAAGAAGATAAGAAAGGGGATGGCTTATGGACTGCGCAAGGGAAAAAAATAAGGTAAAATGTACTTGTACCTATGAGCCGTGCAGCAGGAAGGGTGCGTGCTGCGCCTGCATAGAGTACCACCGCGCAAGTGGGGAACTGCCCGGCTGCTATTTTTCACCTGAAGCTGAGAGAAGATATGACAGAAGCATAGAGTATTTCATCAGGTCCTACAAGAAGTAACAGACAGAATCTTTTCACTAAGAGCGGGCTCTGTTGTCAAAGGGCGAGTTAAAGGAACTGTTGAAGGGGGAATAGTGCCCAAGGCTTATCATGCAAAAGGTGGATTGCTTTTGACGGGGGGAATCCCCTATTCTTTGTTTCACCTTTGCATAAGAGCCACATATAATGAAGAAGTTAAAATTTTAAACACCGGTTTGCAGCACTTATTTTAGGTGATTTTCTGGACAGAGCATATGAATCAGTAATAGACGGCGGTGATAGCAAATTGAAAAAAAACAGAGAAAGCAATGTTGTATTATATAATCGCAGCCCTGAAATTTTTTTCAGGGTTGGTGTCAGATATGCAAGTGAAAAAAACTATGAAACAGCCTTGAAATTTTTGGAAAAGGCTGTGCAAAAAGATCCTTTTAACGCTGAATACCAGCTTAACTTCGCCTGGGTTTTATCTGAAGTCCGGCAGATAGAAGAGTCCAACAAAGTCTTGCTGAATATAATAAAAACCATCGACCCGACGATGGCAGAATGTTATTTCGGACTGGCATGCAACTATTTTGACATGGGTAATTTTAAAAAGGCAAAGGAATATTTCGAGAGGTATATATATTATGACCCGGAGGGCTTTTACACCGATGATGCCTACGATATATTGTACTACCTGCAGATATATGACGATGTAAGACCGGATGCGGGAAGGAGAAGAACTATTTCAAGGCTTGAGGCTGAGGGCAAAAAGCTGATGGAAGACGGCGATTATAAAAAGGCCGGTTTAAAGTTCGAAAAGATCATAGAAATTGACCCGGAGGTGATTTCACCGAGAAACAACCTGTCTCTTGCATATTTCCTCGAGGGGGAGGTTGATAAGGCCGTCAGCGTCGCAAAAAGCGTCCTGAAGCTTGACCCTGGCAATGTGCATGCCAACTGCAATCTGGCCCTGTTTTATGTGCGCAGTAAAGACCTGTACAAGAAACAGCTTGAAATCCTGTCAAAGTTGGAGATAGACAACAAGCATGACTTCTTAAAAGCCCTTTTTACCTGTATTGAGCTCAAAGAGTACGGCGGAATGACAAAGGTGTTGGAAAGCTATTTAAAAAACAACAGGAGGGCAAGGCAGACATTAAAGGCTGTAATGAACGATGAGAAAACCGAGCAGCGTGTAAAAACCGCTATTAAAAAGGTGTTAAGCTTAAAGAGAATCAAACCGGGAAAGAAAATCAAGAAAAGCCTGTTTCCTGACAAGGTTATTAGTTTGAAAAGCAGAACGAACAGATGAAAAGCAAAGAAAAATAATAAAAATATGATATTATGCGATAAAATCAGCTATTTTTTCATAAATACGGCACTATTTAGAAAAAACGCATGTTTGATAAAAATTTGGATATTATATTAATATTATACTTGTGATTAGCACTCAGTTAAAGTGAGTGCTAATAAATTGCAAAAAACTTTGAGGAGGTAGCCTTATGAAGATAAAACCCTTAGGCGACAGAGTTGTTATTAAGATGTTGGAGATGGAAGAGACTACGAAAAGCGGCATAGTTTTACCAGGCACGGCAAAAGAAAAGCCCCAGGTTGCTGAAGTTGTGGCAGTAGGACCTGGCGGATTGGTAGAGGGAAAAGAAGTAAAGATGGAAGTCAAGGTTGGAGACAAAGTACTTATCAGCAAATATGCCGGAACGGAAGTAAAACTGGACAATGAAGAGTACACAATCCTAAGGCAAAGCGATATCCTGGCCATCGTTGAATAAGCGTATGAGGTGCAGGTGATATCCGGAAGGTTATGGATGAATTGGTAAAGCACACTTTATTCATGATCTATGTTCCAAGTATGTTCCAAGTATAATGCTTAGAAAAATTTATGAGGAGGATATGTTATGGCAAAAGAAATCAAATTCGGCGAGGAAGCCAGGCGTGCACTGGAAAGAGGCGTAAACCAGCTGGCTGACACAGTTAAAATCACTCTCGGACCTAAAGGAAGAAATGTTGTTCTCGATAAGAAATTCGGATCTCCTTTGATTACTAATGACGGCGTTACTATAGCCAAGGAAATCGAGCTGGAGGACAAATTTGAAAACATGGGCGCCCAGCTTGTTAAAGAGGTTGCTACAAAAACAAATGACGTGGCCGGAGACGGCACTACAACTGCTACGCTGCTCGCTCAGGCGATAATCAGGGAAGGCTTGAAAAATGTGGCTGCAGGTGCAAACCCGATGATACTCAAAAAGGGTATCGCGAAAGCTGTCGATGCGGCAGTTGAAGGAATCAAGGAAATCAGTCAGAAGGTCAAGGGCAAGGACGACATCGCGAGAGTTGCTTCAATTTCTGCAAATGACGAAGTCATCGGCAACCTGATCGCCGACGCTATGGAAAAGGTCACCAACGACGGAGTTATCACTGTTGAAGAATCCAAAACAATGGGCACAAACCTCGAAGTTGTGGAAGGTATGCAGTTTGACAGGGGCTATGTATCTCCTTACATGGTTACCGACACTGAAAAGATGGAAGCTGTCCTTGATGATCCATATATTTTGATTACAGATAAAAAAATCAGCAATATCCAGGACATACTCCCTATCTTGGAGCAAATTGTCCAGCAGGGCAAGAAGCTGGTCATCATAGCTGAGGATGTTGAGGGCGAAGCTCTCGCTACATTGGTAGTTAACAAGCTGAGAGGTACCTTCACCTGCGTGGCCGTTAAGGCTCCGGGCTTCGGCGACAGGAGGAAGGCTATGCTTCAGGATATAGCTATCCTCACCGGCGGAGAAGTAATCAGTGAAGAGCTGGGTCTGGACCTTAAGGATACTAAGATTAAGCAGCTTGGTAGGGCAAGACAGGTTAAGGTTCAGAAGGAAAATACTATTATTGTTGACGGCGCAGGCGATACCAAAGAAATCAAGAAGAGGATAAGCTCGATAAAAGCCCAGATAGAGGAGACTACCTCCGATTTCGACAGAGAAAAGCTGCAAGAAAGGCTTGCGAAGCTCTCCGGTGGAGTTGCTGTCATCCAGGTGGGTGCTGCAACCGAAACTGAAATGAAGGAGAAGAAGTTGAGGATAGAAGACGCTCTTGCCGCTACGAAGGCAGCTGTCGAGGAAGGCATAGTGGCAGGCGGCGGTACTGCTTTCATCAATGTCATACCCAAGGTTTCAAAACTGCTTGAGACTGCTCATGGAGATGAAAAGACGGGTATTCAGATAATAGTTAAGGCCCTTGAAGAACCTCTAAGGCAGATCGTGGCAAATGCGGGTCTGGAAGGCTCGGTAGTAGTTGAGAAAATAAAGAACAGCGAGAAAGGAATAGGCTTTGATGCACTGAATGAAAAATATGTCAACATGATCGAAGCAGGCATAGTTGACCCTGCGAAGGTTACCAGATCGGCTTTGCAGAACGCTGCTTCAGTTGCTTCAATGGTTCTCACTACCGAAAGCCTGGTGGCAGATAAACCTGAGAAGGAAGCTCCGATGCCGGGCGGCGGAATGCCGGGTGGCGGAATGTACTAATATAAGACGCCGGAGGCGAGAATCGGAGAAAAGGCTGAGGCCACAATTTAATAAAAATGGGCCGTGACGAAAGGCACGGCTCTTTTTTTATGCCTGCTTGCTATTGTTAGCAGGCTGTATGTATGATAAAATTTAGCTATGCTAAGGGGCTCATGATGACAAAGTTTTGAGGATGATTGCTTCACAAAACTAGGCTTACAAGGGGGATCCGCATAATGGATACTTTTATTGAAAAGATTGTTGAACGAAAGAAGGATATTATAGACTACCTGATTATTTTTGGCTCTGTTCTCGGTGCGCTTATCGCTGTCGTCATCGTCTTCTTCATACCTTTCCTCAGCACCATAGGGCTTCTTGTGGTTGTGGGCATAGTATACGGGGTTTACCGCCTGATCACGTCAAGAAATATTGAGTTTGAGTATATAGTTACCAACGGTGACCTGGATATAGACAAAATAATTGCCCAGAGGAAAAGAAAGAGGATATTCAGCGCAAACTGCAAGGAGTTTGATATTGTGGCAAAGGTTAAAAGCAGCCATTACGACCACAACATTCAGAGCATAAAAAACCGCATTCATGCCATGAGCTCAATGGATTCGGACAACGTCTATTTTGTCACTCTTAACTACAAAGGCAATAAAACGGTTGTGTTTTTTGAGCCGGATGAGAGGATGCTGAACAACTTTAAGATGTTTATCCCAAGGAAGATTATGCTTAATTAAAAAGGGAAAAAGCGCCTCAGGCGCTTTTTTTAGCTAATGCCAGACAGCTTTTCCAAATGTGTAATAAATTTTTAAAGATTTAACAGGTATTTTTATAGTATAATGTAAAAAAATCTCACATGGGGGTCTAAAATTGAAGCGGGCAGCTCTGATTGTGTTATCGATTTTGCTTGTTTTGGCGTGTATGGGGGCTTTTGCTTATGTGGCCTATTATTTTTTCTTTGCGCCTAATGACAAAATAGTTCCGGCTTTTGAAGAGGGAAAGCTTAACTTGGTAATAGAAGGAGAAGAGATCACGTCGAAAATTCCTCCGAAGATAGTGGATGAGGAAATACTGCTACCTCTAGATATAGTAAAGAAATATTTTGATCCGCATATTTACTGGGATTCCAAAGTACATAAAGTGATCATTACGACCAGGGACAGGGTTATAAGGATGAAGACCGACAGCCTTGAGGCCCTGGTGAACGACAAGCCCATGATGCTGAATATTCCGGTGGTAGAGGAAGAAAACACAGTGTTTATCCCTATAGAATTCCTGGCGGACTTTTATGGCATCGAAATATCATACCTTAAACAAAACAAGGTGATAATCATCGATTTCAAAAACAGCTTGAGGCAGATAGCCGAGCCTATTGAAGCAGGTGCCGTGGTGCGGAAAGGCCGTTCAAGGCGCTATCCCATAATTAAAAAGTTCGACCTGGAAAGGGACAAGCCTGAAGACAACATCATGAGGATATTTGAGGAATATGACAAGTGGTATAAAGTAAGAACAGCCGAAGGTGCCATAGGGTATATAGAAAAACGCTATGTAGTGGTCAAAAGGGTGATGGTAAAAGAACTGCCTGAAGAGAAAGAAGACACGGCCTGGAGGCCTGAGAATGGCAAAATAAACCTGGTATGGGAGATGATGTACGGCAGCGGGCCTGACCTGTCCAAGATACCAAAAATGGCTGGCCTGGATGTGATTTCTCCTACCTGGTTTCAACTGGCCAACGCAGACGGCAAACTGATAAACAGGGCAACTCCCAAATACGTTGAATGGGCCCATCGGAATGGTTATAAGGTATGGGCCCTTTTCAGCAATGATTTCCAGGACATTAAAATGACCGAAAAGTTTCTTAACAATACCGACGCCCGGGAAAATGCCATAAAGGAAATACTTGCTTATGCATCTTTGTATAAATTGGATGGAATAAATATTGATTTTGAGAATATCTATAAGAAAGACAAAGATGCTTTGACACAATTCGTGAGGGAGATGGCGCCACTTTTAAGAGAGCAGGGACTTGTAGTGTCTATTGATGTTACTGTTCCCGACGGAAGCGACACCTGGTCCCTTTGCTATGACAGGAAAGCATTGGGTGAAGCGGTGGATTATGTGATGCTGATGGCCTATGACCAGCACTGGGCATCCAGCCCGGTAGCCGGTTCTGTGGCACAGATTACGTGGGTGGAGAATAACCTTAAAAAAGTTCTCAGAGAAGTTCCAAATGAAAAGCTTCTCCTGGGGCTGCCCTTTTATACCCGCTTATGGCAGGAGGAAGTACAAGGGAACGGGGAAGTGAAAGTGACCAATCCCAAAGTGCTTTCCATGGATGCGGCTAAAAAAATGGTGGAAGACAATAAGGCCGATGTCAGATGGGATGAGAAAAGCGGCCAGTTTTACGCCGAATTCAAAAAGGATGGGAAAACCTATAAGATATGGATGGAAGATGAGAACTCAATAAATCTCAAGTCATCCCTGGTCCATAAGTATAAGCTGGCAGGGGTGGCTTCCTGGAGGAGAAGCGATGAGACGGCAAAGATATGGGAAGTCCTGAACACAAACCTAAAAAGCATTGGCAGCTACCAGACTTGGAAAGAGCAGAATACCGGGAATAAATATGCTTATAATAAGTAGCAGAGAGGTGATGGAATGGAGTTTTACCTGGCTCTTATATTGAGATTGGTTCTTGCGTGCGTATTGGGCGGGATAATAGGCTATGAGAGAGAGCATACGAACAGGCCTGCAGGCTTCAGGACCCATATACTTGTGTGCGTAGGTGCGGCCCTTGTGATGGCTACTTCTGAATTTGTTTTTAAGAAATATACGGGCCGGACGGAAATCGACCCTACCCGACTTGGAGCTCAGGTGATAAGCGGTATCGGTTTTCTGGGAGCCGGCACCATAATCCGTGAAGGCTTCAATGTAAGAGGCCTGACTACCGCCGCAAGCCTGTGGGCTGTCTCCTGTGTGGGAATAGCTGCAGGCATAGGCTTTTATTCAGGTGCTATAGCCGCTACCGCTCTCATTTTTGCTACTCTTATCCTGCTTAAGAGAATGGAAAAACACCTGAAAAGGAAAAACAGGTATAGGACTATTTATGTCAAATCGGATAATTTGCCGGGGCAAATAGGATCTATAAACAATATATTTTATAAATACGGCATAAGGATAAAAAATATTGAATTTACCAATGAGGATGAAGATGAAAACAGCATGCTTGTGAAGTTTCTGGTGAGGATGCCGAACTGCACAGTTGCCAATTTCATGGATGAACTGCGGGGGCTCAAGGGTATATCAAAAGTGTATGAAGAGTAAGCTTAAATCCTGCCCTTTGCCTGGAATCAACAAAATATGGAGTTTACTCTAAAAAAATTGTTTGACAATTCGACTACTTTTCCCTATAATTCATTTGTTTATTATTTTATGTGTTTTGTGTGGCAATGAACAAAATCGGACAAGCCGGTTGGAAGAAGCAAAGCATTCGATGAAAAATTACAAGGGGGAAAGTGGGTTGAGTAAACTGGATCAGAATAGAACGCCGCTCTTTGATGCGGTTAAAAAATATGTTGAGGACAAGGTTATCCAGTTTCACGTTCCCGGCCACAAACAGGGGCGCGGGATAAAGGAATTGGCTGATTATATAGGTGAGCGTGCCCTCCAAATGGATGCCAACGGGATGGAAGACCTGGATTTTGCCAACAATCCCAGGGGCGTTATACGTGAGGCAGAGGAGCTTATGGCGCAGGCTTTCGGCGCTCAAAATGCATATTTTCTGGTCAATGGCACTACCGCCGGTGTCCAGGCGATGATAATGAGCGCATGCGATCCCGGAGATAAAATACTCATCCCTCGTAACGCCCACAAGTCTACTATAGGCGGAATAATACTCAGCGGTGCTATGCCCGTATATATTCAGCCTGAAATAAATGAAAGGCTTGGCATAGCCATGGGAGTGACAGTAGAGAGTGTTAAGAAGGCTATAAAGGAACATCCTCACGCCAAAGCGATCTTTCTTATCAACCCTACTTATTACGGCGCCGCCTCAGACCTTAAGTCTATCGTACGCATAGCTCACAGGCATGATATGGCGGTTTTGGTTGATGAGGCCCACGGAGCCCATATGTCCTTTCACGATGATTTTCCCCTCACAGCCATGGAAGTCGGGGCGGACATGAGCGCAGCAAGCCTTCATAAAACGTCGGGGTCGATGACTCAGAGTTCCGTGCTCCTTTTGAGGGGCAATATTATAGCTCCCGAAAAGGTCAAGCAGGTGCTGGACCTGATGCGTACCACCAGTTCCTCCTATCTGCTGATGTGCTCTCTGGATATTGCGAGAAAGCAGCTTGCCACCGTCGGAAGCGACATGCTTGAGAGGACGCTGCAGCTGGCAAGATGGGCCAGGGAGGAAATCAACAAGATTGACGGCCTGTATGCCTGCGGCAAGGAACTTATCGGAACTCCCGGCTGCTACGATTTTGATGAAACCAAGCTCAGCGTAAATGTGCGGGGTTTGGGTTATACCGGCTATCAGATGGAGGCAAAGCTCAGAAAGGAATATAATATTCAAGTGGAGCTTTCAGACCTTTATAATATCCTTGCCATACTGAGCATCGGTGACAGGAAGGAAGACCTTGAAGCCCTTGTAAAGGCTTTAAAGGATATCTCCTCCAAAACGGAAAAAGTGGATTACAAAAGCTCCGTCGTGATACCCCACAACCCTAAGATGATAGTTTCCCCCAGGGATGCCTTTTACAGCCCTAAAAAAGCTGTGCCGCTGGAACATTCGGAGGGTGAGATTGCAGGCGAAATGGTTATGGCTTACCCCCCTGGCATACCTGTCATATGCATGGGGGAGAGGATCACCAGGGATATAATTGATTATATAAAGCTTCTGAAAGAGCAGAAGTGCGAACTTCAGGGCACTGCAGACCCCTTTGTGGACTATATAAGGGTGCTTGGAGTAGAGTAGGCTGCGGCAGTGGCACCACACTGCCGCATATGATTTTCTCTTTTGCACACTGCGGTATGCGGCGCTGCTTCCAAGTCATGACTTCCCGCCCTTGTGAAAATTCCTGTGTCACAATATTCCTGTGTCGCATATATGAAAATTTCAACCGGTTCAGAGCCCGAGCAAGCAAAACTATTCCATAAGCTTTAAGAACTGACGTTAGGCGTATGGCCTATGCAATCTCTACTAAGTTATGCATCTCTCCTAAATAAGAAACCGCAGCCCAATAATCGCATTATATGCAAGTACAGGAGGCAAACCGGTAACAGTTCAGCTTCAGCCCCCAGTTTTTGGTCTAATTTAAAACTTTCATGAATAAAAATATGCGTGTAGGAAAAGGAGTGATATGCATTGAACGCTACGGAATCTACACTCAAAAAAACTGGGGCTAGAAGCAGGTTTTATGCGGGATTAAGCGAAAAAGAAGCCATGCGCAGGCTGGAAGAGTATGGGCCGAACACGATTTACGACAAGAAAAAAATTTCCCCTTTTAAAATCCTGCTTGATCAATTTACTGATTTTATGGTGCTGATACTTCTGGCATCCACCGCTATTTCAGCTTTTATGGGTGAGATGACAGAGGCTGTCACAATAATAGCAATAGTCATTATAAATGCCATCCTCGGATTTATTCAGGAATTCAGAACCGAGAGGACTATGGAGGCGCTGAAGGGACTTGCTGCGCCTACCGCAAAAGTTGTAAGGGGAGGTAAGGCTGTCACCCTTCCTGCCGATGAGATCGTACCGGGGGATTTAGTCCTTCTGGAAGCCGGGGACAGGGTTCCTGCGGATGCAGTGCTCATTGAAGTTAACAGCCTGCAGGTTGACGAATCGCTGTTGACGGGTGAATCAGTCCCTGTTGAGAAATGGCTGGAATCAGGGGGAAAGAAAAATGTCGATTTCGGCAATAGGAATAATTCGGTGTATATGGGAACGATAGTCACCGGAGGAAGAGCTAAAGCCATAGTCCATGCAACAGGGATGGCCACCGAAATGGGCAAGATTGCGGACATGATACAGAATATAGAAGATGAGGAGACTCCTCTTCAAAAAAGGCTTGACCGTCTGGGCAAGTATATCGTTTACGGTTGTATTGCCATTTGCGCCGTCGTATCGGCAACCGGCATCATAAGAGGTGAGGACCTCTTCACAATGCTGCTGGCGGGTATAAGCCTTGCGGTGGCTGCAGTTCCCGAAGGGCTTCCGGCTATCGTTACCATTGCCCTTGCACTGGGGGTGCAGCGGATGCTCAAGAGAAATGCCCTGATCAGGAAGCTGCCGGCTGTGGAAACCCTCGGCTGCGCCAGCGTGATATGTTCGGATAAAACAGGAACATTGACTGAAAACAGGATGACTGTGAGAAAAATATATGCAGGTGAAACCATGTTTGATGTAAAAGGCAGCGGATATAGTGCCGAGGGGGCTTTTCTGGCAGACGGGAAAGAAGTAGATCCCGCTAAAATCGGAGCTTTAAAGCTTTCCCTCGAAATTGGAGGGCTTTGCAATAACGCAAAAATTGTCAGGGAAGCGAAGCAAAAGGTCGTGGACAGAATAAAAAGCATGTTCGCGGGCCGTGAGACATGGAGGATAGAAGGTGATCCGACGGAAGGGGCTCTCCTTGTGGCCGCGGCAAAGGGTGGCTTGACCGAAGAGGTTCTAAACAGAGATTATTACAGGATTGACGAAATACCCTTTGATTCGGACAGGAAATGCATGTCGGTAATATGTGGAAACCGTAGGGGAGAAAACTTTGTATTTACAAAAGGGGCGCCGGATATAATCATAAATAAATGCAGCAAAATATATACTTCAAGGGGCATAGTGGATTTGAAGCCTGCTGTAAGGGCAGGAATAATGAAAATCAACGATAAAATGGCAGGCGAAGCCCTCAGAGTGCTGGGAACAGCCTATAAAAGGCTTAACCGGGGAAGTTTAAACCGGGATAAAGCCGAGGAGGACCTGGTATTTGTAGGTCTGATGGGAATGATTGATCCACCTAGAAAAGAGGCTTTGGATGCGGTACAAAAATGCAGGATGGCCGGCATAAAGCCGGTCATGATCACCGGCGACCACAAGATAACGGCTGCCGCCATTGCCAGAGAGCTCAATATATATTCGGCGGGTGAAAGAGTGCTGACAGGTGCTGATTTGGAGGAAATAGGCGAAGAAAGGCTGGAGAAGGTGGCCAACAGCGTGTCGGTTTATGCCAGGGTGTCTCCCAAGCACAAGCTGATGATAGTGAGGGTTTTGAAGAAACTTGGGCATATAGTGGCCATGACCGGAGACGGCGTAAATGATGCGCCGGCTATAAAGGAAGCGGATATAGGAATTTCAATGGGCATAACGGGAACGGATGTGACAAAAGAAGCTTCTTCCATGATCCTTCTGGACGACAACTTTGCGACGATAGTGGCTGCTATCGAAGAAGGAAGGGTAATTTACGGTAACATAAGAAAATTTATAAGGTATCTCCTGTCCTGCAACATCGGCGAAGTGCTCACCATGTTTTTAGGGACGCTGGTGGGTCTGCCCATTCCCCTCCTGCCTATCCAGATATTATGGATAAACCTTGTGACAGACGGGCTTCCGGCAATCGCCCTCGGCCTTGAGCCTCCTGAAAAGGACATAATGATGAGGCCGCCAAGAAGCTCTAAGGATAACATCTTCTCTGACGGGCTGTTAAGCCTGATCATACTGAGGGGGACATTGTTAAGCGTGAGCACCCTGGCTGTCTTCGCAAGCATATTATATTTTACCGGCCAGGTTACCCTGGCCAGGACGGGGGCCTTTGTGACTCTGGTGCTGACCCAGCTTACCCATGTTTTTGAATGTAAGTCCGAGAGAAAAACCATATTTGAGATACCTTTATTCAATAACAGATTTCTGGTATTGGCCGTTTTGTGCTCCCTGGCCATGATTTTATCGGTTGTCTATATACCCTTTTTGCAACCTGTGTTTAAGACTGCCACACTTACTTTCAACGAATGGCTGCTCATCGCAGGATTTACGGCTCTGGGGCCTGTTGTATCAACGTTTTTCAGGAACCGGGGGAGGAGATAGCCGGCAATTTCAATTTAGTTTCCTGATTCGACGAAATGATGGCTCAGGTATTCTGCCTGGGCCCTTTTTATTTGTGAGGAAAGGGTGCTGTGTTAAAGCTTGGGGGAAATGCAGAAAGGGATCGGTGGAGGATTTTCTCTTGAAAAGCCCTGCAAAAAACTATATAATTTATTGGAATTGGTGCATGTCCGATGACCGTAGTGCGGGATTTTGTTACAAATTGTTCACAATTTATTAAAATGTATAAATGATAATTTTATATGACTAGAATGAGCAGGAGGGAACAAGATGATAGAAATACAGAATTTGGTCAAGAGGTACGGTCAAATTAAGGCTGTGAACAACATAAGTTTTGCAGTTAAAAAAGGTGAAATCCTCGGATTCCTCGGACCCAACGGAGCAGGAAAGTCTACCACCATGAACATCATAACCGGCTACATACCTTCCACCGAAGGAAGCGTGAAAGTGGACGGTTATGACATCATGGAAAATCCCAGGGAAGTAAAGAGGCGTATAGGCTATCTGCCTGAACAGCCGCCGCTCTATATGGACATGACCGTAAAAGATTACCTCAGCTTTGTAAGCGACTTGAAAATGGTTGACAAAAAACAAAAATGGAGCCAGATAAACGACATAATGGAGCTTGTCAAGATAGGCGACCACAGGAACAGGCTCATAAAAAACCTTTCAAAGGGTTACAAGCAGAGGGTCGGGCTTGCCCAGGCCCTTATAGGAAGTCCCGACGTGCTCATACTGGATGAACCTACTGTTGGACTTGACCCGAAGCAGATAATAGAAATAAGAAAGCTTATAAAAGCTTTGGGGAAGGAACATACTATAATACTCAGCTCACACATACTTCCTGAAGTAAGTGCCGTATGTGAACGTGTTGTCATTATCAACAAAGGAGAGATAGCTGCCATAGACACTCCGGAAAATCTTTCAAAGGGTCTTGGCACAGTTTCCAAACTGTCCTTGACCGTTGCCGGACCCAAAAGCTCGGTTATGGGCTACATCAAGGAGATATACGGCGTCAGGTATATTGAGCCCAATGTTGAAAGAGAAAAGGATGTGGTCAATTATATTGTTGAATCCGACAAGGACATAGATGTAAGACGCCCCATATTCTTTGCAATGGCTAAGGCAGGATATCCCATCCTTGAGATGAGATCTCTGAACCTTTCGCTGGAAGAAATATTCCTACAGGTGGTCACTACCGAGCAGGAAGAAAAGGAGGTTAGCTGATACATGCGTGCAATATTCTGGAAAGAAGTAAAATCATATTTTTATTCTCCGATAGCCTATATTTTAATCGGACTGTTCACATTGCTGACGTCGATATTTTTTCTTGGAAATCTCTACAGACGGTATGCCGATTTTAACCCTGTGCTCTCGACTATGGGATTTATACTGCTGTTTATAGTTCCTATACTGACCATGAGGATACTTGCGGAAGACAGAAAGAACGGCACCGAAGTGCTGCTGATAACCTCGCCTGCCAGCCTTACGAGCATCGTGTTGGGCAAATACTTTGCAGCATTTTTCGTGTTCCTGGTGATGACATGCATAACCTTTATTTACCCGATAATATTGTTCGCTTTCGGCGGTCAACCTACAGCCCAGTTGGTGGGTGGATACATCGGATTTATTTTATTGGGAGCCTCTTTCATATCTGTGGGGCTGTTTGCCTCATCATTGACTGAAAATCAGATTGTAGCCGCTGTCATAGGCTTTATAAGCCTTTTGATAATGTGGATTGCCGATAGCGTAGGTATGGTGGTGGGCGGTTTTGCATCAAAGGTGCTCAACTGGTTTTCACTGCTTTCAAGATATGAGGACTTCAATAACGGTATTTTAAGCCTAAGTCCCATTGTATATTATTTAAGCTTTACTGCGGTGTTTATTTTCCTTACGGTAAGAGTTATAGAAAGAAGACGCTGGAGCCAGGGGTGATTAAAAAATGAATAAAATTGCAGATTCAATAAAAGGATTTTTAAAAAGCAGGAATTTAAAATATGGTACAAATTCGGTGATCCTCATAGCCGTTGTGATTGCTATTGCCGTGGTAGTAAATTTGCTGGTCGGCATGGCGGATATAAAAGTGGATTTAACACCAAACAAGCTTTATTCATTAAGCGATACCACCAAGGATATACTGAAGAATCTGGACAAGGACGTAACCATATACGGTCTGTTTGATGACGGAAAGATCAGCGCGGGTGATGACTATAAAGAGGTCGTCGAGCTTTTGAACCAGTATAGCAAGTATCCGCGCGTCAAGGTGGAGTATGTTGACCCTGATAAGAACCCGGGACTGATAAAGGACCTTGACCCGAGCGGCACCAAGAACATATCAAAGAATGATTTTGTGGTAAAAAGCGGAGATAAGCTTAAAAAGCTTGGATACTACGATCTTTTTAACGTGCAGTTCAACCAGCGGACTTTTATGCCGAATAAAACCGCTTCGTTGGCTGAGATGGAGCTGACCGGAGCCATTAAGTATGTAACCTCGGATAAAACGCCGATAATATACTTTACGCAAGGCCACGGAGAAGGTAAGCTGGACAGCGAGTACAGCAACTTAAAAGCCCACCTTGAAAGAAACAACTATGAGGTGAAATCCATCAATCTTGCAACCCAGTCCGCAGTCCCTGAGGACGCTGAAATGCTTATGATAGTTTCGCCTAAGAGTGATTTATCAGCCGATGAGAGAAGCAAAATAAACGAGTATATAAAAAACGGCGGCAAAGCGATGTTCATGTTTGACTTCTTGGAATCGGACCCAAGTTTTGATGAGTTTGAAAAACTTTTAAGCGATTACAATGTTTCCATCAATTATGACAAGATAAGAGAAGAAGATGAGAACAGACATCTTCCGGACAACCCCTATGCAGTGGTGCTGGACGTTAAGGCGAGCAATATTGTCCCGCAGGATTTTAACGTACTTCTGGCCAACTCAAGGAGCATAAATATTCTCAAAAACCAGAAGAGTTATGTAACCGTCACTTCATTGATAAAGACAAGCGATAAAGCGATCGGTGAGCAGGTGGACAAATCGAGGGGAGAGGATTTGAAAGGCCCCCTTGATGTTGCTGTGGCAGTTGAATACAAAGGAGGTCCGAAAACTGCCAAACTTATAGTTATGGGCAACGGATACTTCATCAGCGATGAGGCGGCGCAAGCCTACGGGATTTTCTATGAAAGAGGGGCAAGCTTCTATCTGTACTCCCTTAACTGGCTCCTCGAAAAGAAGGATGACGTGGTAATCCAGCCTAAAACCTATGATGTCCGGACTATTGATATAAGTTCAGCGGAGGCCGGCATTATGAGTCTGGTTGTAGTTGTTCTGATACCTCTTGTGATCCTTGGGACCGGAACTTTTGTATACCTGAGGAGGAGGCATCTATGAAATTATACAGGAACGCTGTCATACTTTTAGTCGTATTGGGGCTTCTTATAGGCGCCTATGCGGTTGTTAAAAACAAAAAGGCAAGTGATGGGCAGACGGACGATACCGACACTATAAAGATTTTTGACCTTGATACTGATAAAATGGTTGAAATGACTATAGAAAACGAAGAGGGCACTTTTGTGTTTGTAAGGGAAACGGTAAAAGAGAAGGAAGGGGATGAGGAGGTAGAAAAGAAGGTATGGAAGGTATCCTCTCCCGGAGACTTTAAGATGGATGAAAGTACGGTTAAGGGCATAGCTATAAATTTTTCCTCCGTTACAGCCGATAAGCTTGTAGAGGAAAATGCGGCGGATCTGGCTAAATACGGATTGGATAAGCCTGTCGTCGTGACCGTAAAGATGGAAGACGGGACGGTAAAGGCACTGGAGGTAGGAGATGAGACTCCTACAAAAAGCGGTTATTATGCGAAGGAGAAGGGAAGCAGCAAAGTCTATACCATAGACTCTTATACAGGCAGGAAGTTAAAAGCAAGCAAGAATGATTTAAGGGATAAGAGGCTCTTCGGGATAGAAACGGAAGATGTGAAAGGCCTTGTCATGGAAAGAAAAGGACAATTGGTTTTCTCTTCGAAAAAAGCCGAGAATTCAGATTGGGAAATAATATCTCCCATAAAAGGCAAGGTAAATTTGGACGCTTTATATCTCATGCTTAATGCGGTGAGTCAGACAAACGTAGATGAGTTCGTGGAAGAGAATGCCTCAGACCTTTCCCAGTATGGGTTGACAAGCCCTGCATACGCCATTGAAGTTGAAACTTCAAGCGGAAAGAAGAAGCTGCTGTTTGGAACCGAAAAGGAAAAGGGTTCCAGCATCTATGCCAAGTTTGCAGACAGCGACGAGGTGTTTACTTTGCCGTTAAGTTCTTTCAGCTTCCTTGATAAGCCTTTAAAGGAGATAGTGGACGCCTTTGCATATATAGTCGCCATTGATGATGTTGAGAAGATCGTGGTTGAAATGGATGGGCAAAGGATTACTTCAGAGATTTACACTGACAAGGACGACAGGGATAAGGATAGATTCCTGGTGAACGGCAAGGATGTGACCGGCCTGAAGGATGACAATGGAGATCAGCTGTTCAGAAAATATTACCAGGCGCTTATAGGGGTAACCTTAGCCGATATTGAACCTGATGCAAGCCCTTCCGGCCCGGCAGACATTATATTCACCTACTACCTTAAAAAAGAGCCGGGTACGATGAAAGTTGAATTTATACCGAAGGACGACCGCTACTATTATGTTAAGAGAAATGGTGAGTATACAGGCATATTGGTAGAGAAGAAAGCCTTTGATAAGTCCGAAGGAGTAAGGGATACCTACAAGAAGCTGGCAGAAGCTATGAGCAAGCAGGAGTAAAAGAAAGCTTCCGGCTGACGTTTTAAGTTATCGATACAGCAACTCCCACATAGAATTATATTAGTATAATCTATGGCGGGAGTTGTTTTATTTGACGGAAGAACTTAAAAACGCCCTGAAAGTGGCGAGTATTTACATGACGACGATAGTGGGCGCAGGTTTTGCATCCGGCCGGGAAATTGTGCAATTTTTTTCAGCTTACTACACAGGAGGCTTTTATGGAATAATTTTTGCAGGATTTTTATTCTCGGTGATAGGGTATCTGGTGCTGGACAAAGTTCACAGGGAGAGAATAAGAAACTATGACGAGTTCATCTTCCCCGCTTTGGGCTGGTTCATGGGCTGGGTTATGGAAACAGCGGCCACGCTGTTTATGATTTCGCTGTTCAGCGTTATGATAGCCGGATCAGGCAACATTATATCAGAAAAGCTGTCAATACCCTTTAGGTACGCCGTTGTGATGTCTGCACTGCTTTGCATGTTTTTTATATTAACCGATATAAAAGGGATTGTGGCTTTGAGCTCGATGATCGCACCCTTCCTGATAGTGGGCATTGTGGCGGTAGGTTTTTATATTCTGGCCTTTAAAGATGCTGCGGTTTTTGATTTTTTAGGCTGTTTTCAAAGCCTGACCAGCAACTGGTTTTTTTCTTCGCTGCTTTATGTGGGCTATAACAGCATATTGTCTGTGATAATCATGTGCGATCTTCTGCCCTACCTTAAGACAAGGAGGACAGGCATCATAGGAGGGGTTCTCGGAGGGGCGATGCTCTGCTTTGTCGCCTTTATCCTGAACTCCGCAATATTTCTTTTTTATCCGGAGTCCCTGGCTGATGAGCTTCCGGTGCTGGGCATCGTGGAGAGGTACAGTGGTTTACTGAGCGGCTTGTATACATTTATATTATGGCTTGCCATGTTCTTGTCGGCTGTGACTTCAGGATACTGTTTCGTGAACAGGGTGAGCAGCAAATTGAAAGTAAATTCGAGGCTGCTTACGGTGACGGCATGTGCTTTCGTCATACCCATGTCCGGCTTCGGTTTTTCAAATCTTATAGCTGCCATTTACCCCATATTCGGATATGTGGGCCTTTTCATGGTATTTGTGATACTGCTTCAGGGGATAAGGCCCATGCCCGGCAGGCTGTTGGGACGAAAGAGCTGTAAATAGTTTTATTGAAGCTTTAAAAGTAAGCAGCTTATATGGTAAAATATATTAAGATTTTACAAGAGATAAAGCTGGGGGGTAAGCAGTTGGAATTTCCTGAGAAAAGCGTTAGGGAAGAGCGGCCTGTCAAGAAATCCGGTATTTTCATGACTTTGTTGCTGTTTGTGGCTGTTGTGGCAATAGCTTTTTTGGTATATTTAAAAAGTCAGGGCATAGAAATCAGCGATATTGACAATATAAAAGAATTCGCAGCGCGCGTTGTCTCCATGAAAGACGCGGAGACAGGTGTTGAAGAAACCACTGAGATCTTTTATGATGTTAAAGAGCGTCCCGCTTTCGGCGTATACAGAGACGTCATAATAAAGTGTAACAAGGACGGCATCAGGGGCTTGAATAAAAAAGGCGATGAACTCTGGATGAAGGGCTACTCAATGAGTAATCCGGTCATCAGGACCAACGGCACAGACCTGCTGATTGCCGATATTGGCGGAAACGAGGTATGCATCATAAACGGCGGGGATGTAAAGTGGGATTTAAAAACCGAGGGCAGTATAATCAATGCGGATATAAGCCGGAGCGGGCACGTGAGCATAGTGCAGGAAGTCGAAGGCTATAAAGGGAAAGTGAGCGCCTTTGATCCCTTGGGAGTTGAAATGTTTTCCAGGAATATTGCTGAAAAGTTCCCGGTAAGCGCAATGGTTTCCCCCTCGGGGAAGCAGTTTTTGATAAACAGCGTTGATGCCGGAGGCCCCAGTGCCACCTCTGCCATCGAGTTTACCGATATGCAGGGAAATCCTTTTGCTGCGAGGATTCCGAAACAAAACCTGCTTTTTCCTTCCATCTGGTATTTGAACGATGATTCGGTCTTTGCCGTAGGTGATTCCCATGTGGTGTACTTTAATAAAAACAGGGAAGAAAAGTGGGAAAAGGAGTTCAATGCCGTTTACAGCTCCGGCATAGCTTTAGGCAAATATCTGGTCATTGCTGCGGACAGTGAAAAAAAAGCGGGGGCCGTCGGGAAAAGGCTGACTGATGTCCGGGTGCTGAACACCGGAGGCCAGCAGCTTGCTTCATACAGCATTGGCGATAAAGTGGAAAATATAGAAACCTGCAGCGATGTGATAGCTGTGAATACAGGAAGAGAGGTTTATTTTATAAACACGAAAGGAAAACTCATCAGAAAGATCAGCTCAAAGTCGGATGTGCAGTGTGTGCGTTTCTTTAACAAAGGCGAGGCTGCAATAATAGCGAAGGGAAGCCTTATTATCACCAAGCTTGATTAAATGCAGGGGGTACCATCCATGAACTGGTGTGATTTTTTTGTGTTGGCTGTAATCGGAGGCTTTGGCATAGCAGGGCTGAAGAATGGCTTTATATATTCAATTTTCAGGCTGGCGTCCTTTTTTATTTCTGTCATCGCTTCTGTAAAGTTTTACCCAAAAGTTGCGGAGTTCCTGGCAAAGGCCGGTTTATACGCATCTGTAAAGACCTCCGTCTTAAAAAGCCTTCTTTCGCAAAAGCAGGTATTGGTGCCTGAAGCAGACGGAGCGATAAAACAAGCTGCGGCAGATGAAGTTGTCAATCGTCTTTTCCTGCCGTCCTTTTTTAAAGATAGGCTTATAGAAGGGATACCTAATCCATCAAAGCTTGTGGACGTTGATAAGATAATGGACCTTGTGAGCGGTGAGATGGCGAAAACTATTGTCGACATAATCAGTCTGATACTCCTGTACATATTGATAAGAATAGGGTTGTTTTTTTGCAGGTCCGTATTGCAGGGAGTGGCCAAACTCCCTCTATTCAAGCAGATGAATAAGCTCGGGGGATTTGCTTTCGGAGCTGTTGAGGGCTTTATGACGGTATACGTGATATTTACAGTAGTTATGATGTTCAATGCGGTGCCACAGTTCAAGCCTGTTTTTGAGGCGATGGAAAGCTCGGTCTTGGCAAACTTCTTTTATCAGAACAACTTCATAGTTGGCTGGATGTTTCCTGAAGCTTAACTTGCAACACATATTTCCAGGCCCTGCCGGCACAGCAGCTTAAAGTTTAATGAAAATGATGCTTAAAGGGCAAAATTTTAATGGATTTTACCCTCTTATTAAAACCTGCTGGAATTTTGCCCGTAAAAGTAGTAGAATGTTTTTAAGTAACGGCCGGGAGCTCCCGGCTGTTATTATAAGGTATGGGAAATCATGACTTGCTGGGTGTTTGGCATTTTATTTAAAAGTATACTTGATACCGGAAAGTGAGGTTATACAGATGAGGAGTGATATAGTCAAAAAAGGCATAGAGAGAGCCCCTCACAGGTCTCTTTTCAAGGCCATGGGATATACGGATGAGGAAATCAACCGCCCTCTTATAGGAATAGCCAACTCAAAGAGTGAGATCATACCGGGGCATATAAACCTGGATAAAATAACAGAAGCTGTCAAGGCGGGAATAAGGATGGCGGGAGGAACCCCTGTGGAATTTGGGGTGATAGGCGTTTGCGACGGCATTGCCATGGGACATGTGGGGATGAAGTACTCCCTAGCAACCAGGGAACTGATAGCTGACTCCTGTGAAGCTATGGGAATGGCTCACAGCTTCGACGGCATGGTGTTCATACCCAACTGTGACAAGATAGTGCCCGGCATGCTGATGGCTGCGGCGAGGATAAACGTCCCTTCAATAGTTATAAGCGGCGGCCCCATGCTGTCCGTAAAAAGGAATGGCAGGTATCTGGACTTAAACAGCGTGTTTGAAGCAGTAGGAGCTTACAAAGCCGGCAAGATTACGGTTGAAGAGGTGTGTGACTATGAGGACCATGCATGTCCGGGCTGCGGTTCATGTTCCGGCATGTTTACTGCAAATTCGATGAACTGCCTCACCGAGGTGCTTGGCCTGGGGCTTCCCGGTAACGGGACCATCCCTGCGGTTTATGCCGAGAGGATAAGGCTTGCCAAAATGGCCGGGATGAAAATAGTGGAGCTGGTAGAGAAGGATATCAAGCCATCAGACATTCTTAAGCCTGAGGCTTTTGAGAATGCCCTCGCTGTCGATATGGCCCTTGGTTGTTCCACCAATTCCGTGCTGCACTTGCCTGCAATTGCCCATGAGCTGGGCGTTAAAATAAATCTTGATATAATCAACGAGATAAGCAACAGGGTTCCTAATCTCTGCAGGTTGGCGCCTGCAGGCCATCACCATGTGCAAGACCTGTACGCCGCGGGAGGTGTCCAGGCCGTAATGAAGGAATTAGCCAGGAAAAACCTGCTGCATCTTGGCCTGATGACCGTCACAGGCAGGACTGTGGGTGAGAATATAAAAAATGCAAGGGTGCTGGATTACGATGTAATAAGGAGCGTCGACAATCCTTACAGCCCTACGGGCGGGATAGCGGTGTTGCGGGGGAATATAGCTCCTGACGGCGCCGTGGTCAAGCGTTCTGCCGTCGCCCCCGAGATGCTCACACACAGAGGTCCTGCGAGGGTGTTTGACTCGGAGGATGACGCTATAAAGGCGATATATGGAGGCAAAATCGTTAAAGGAGATGTTGTCATAATCCGTTACGAAGGCCCTAAAGGAGGTCCGGGAATGAGGGAGATGCTGGGGCCCACCTCTGCCATTGCCGGCATGGGGCTGGACAAGGATGTGGCTTTGATTACCGACGGACGTTTTTCAGGGGCTTCAAGGGGCGCATCCATCGGCCACGTATCTCCGGAGGCCATGGAAGGAGGACCTATCGCTGTTGTTAAAGACGGCGACATGATCAGCATAGACATCCCTAACGGCAGGATAAATGCAGAGGTATCCGAGGAGGAACTGAAAAGGAGGCTGGCGGAGTGGAAGGCCCCTGCTCCAAGGATTACCGGCGGCTATCTGGGAAGATATGCGAGGCTGGTATCCTCTGCAAGCACGGGAGCAGTTTTTAAGTAGGGAGGTATGTTATGAGACTGACGGGGGCCCAGATCCTCATAGAGTGTTTGAAAGAACAGGGCGTGGACACTGTATTCGGATTTCCCGGCGGAGCGGTGCTGAATATATATGATGCCTTGTATAAAGCGAGGGAGGAGATAAGGCACATATTGACTTCCCATGAACAGGGGGCAGCCCATGCCGCCGACGGATATGCGAGGGCGACAGGGAAAGTGGGGGTGTGTATCGCCACCTCAGGCCCGGGTGCTACAAACCTGGTTACAGGAATAGCCACCGCTTACATGGATTCAGTGCCGATGGTCGCCTTCACCGGACAGGTTGCTACATCGCTCCTCGGCAAGGACTCTTTCCAGGAAGTGGATATAACTGGCATTACCATGCCCATAACCAAACACAATTATATAGTAAAAGATGTAAACAGGCTGGCGGATACCATCCGTGAAGCCTTTAGAATTGCAAAGGAAGGCAGGCCCGGACCTGTCCTTGTTGACATATGCAAAGATGTGACGGCTGCAGTTGCCGATTTTGAGCGCAAACAGCCGGCTGAGCCCCGAAAGGTGGGCCTCGGCGTGACGGAAAGTGAGCTGAATGCAGCGGCAAGCGCCATAAACAGCGCTGAAAAGCCTGTTATATTATCCGGAGGGGGAGTTTCCATTGCAGGAGCCAGCGAAGAAGTTATGGCCCTTGCCGAGAAAGCCAGGATACCCGTTACAACTACCCTTATGGGCTTGGGCTCCTTCCCGGGGACCCATGAGCTGTTCACGGGCTTGGTAGGCATGCACGGCACCAAGACATCAAACCTGGCGGTATCGGAATCCGACTTGTTTATCGCCATCGGTGCCAGGTTCAGCGACAGGGTTATAAGCAACGTGAAAAGATTTGCTCCAAATGCGAAAATAATGCATATAGACATCGACCCGGCAGAGGTGGGGAAAAATATTGTAGTGCATTATCCTTTAGTGGGGAACATAAAGAAAATACTCAAACTTCTGAACGCTAAAGTGGACAGGAAGAACAACACCGATTGGAACAGGCGCATAGAGGAGTGGAAAAAGGCCTATCCTTTAAAATATAACCAGAATGGCACCTTAAAGCCCCAATATGTTGTTGAAAGAATTTACGAGCTCACAAGGGGAGAGGCTCTGATAACGACAGAAGTGGGACAGAACCAGCTGTGGGCTGCCCAATTTTATAAATATACAACCCCAAGGCAGTTTATTTCTTCAGGGGGACTGGGCACCATGGGCTATGGCCTCGGGGCGTGTATAGGAGCCCAGATCGGAAGGCCGGATAAAAAGGTTATAAACATAGCGGGTGACGGAAGCTTCAGGATGAACTGCACTGAGCTCGCTACGGCGGTTGAATACAAGCTCCCCGTAATAATAGCCCTTCTCAACAACCGCGTTCTGGGCATGGTCAGGCAGTGGCAGGAGCTGTTTTATGACGGAAGGTTTTCCGCTACTACTATAGACAGAGGGACAAACTTTGTTGCCCTGGCTGAAGCCTTCGGGGCTACAGGGATAAATGTTACGAAGCCGGAGGAGGTTGATGATGCGATTAAGAGGGCCCTTGCATCCCAGGACAGGCCTGTGCTTATCAATTTTGAAATAGACAAGGACGACAAGGTGTTTCCGATAGTGCCTCCCGGAGCGCCTATTGACGAGCTGATAGAGGAGTAGAATTTCGTGATGACAAAAGGGGGCTCATTTTTTCATAATCGCAACATGAGTCTGCTGAAAAGTAGTAAGTTGTAAAATTAAATGCCGTAAGACAAAAGAATAGAAAACTCATGGTGATCCATTGTAAAATGTTTAACGACCAAGAAAAACATATGCAAAGGAGCACCATGAGTTATATATGA
>Ga0134100_1000048_pt1 | contig 137518 bp, 118 predicted proteins | sample 11_taG_2_FD_94444 | JGI IMG/M metagenome (GOLD analysis project Ga0134100, IMG submission 94444) | Switchgrass degrading microbial communities from high solid loading bioreactors in New Hampshire, USA - 11_42_5_180_A3 metaG | ecosystem: Engineered > Bioreactor > Semi-continuous > Anaerobic >...
GTTTGATGGTATAATAGTCATGAGACTTGAACGCTCCTTTCTGGGAGGTAATGTGTGTTTGGCAATTTCCATTATACCAGAGGCGTTTCAGGTCTCATTTTTATTATTAAGTTAACAGACCAGTTGAAAACAATAGGGGTTATTAATATGGTGTTGTTTATGATTAGCTTTACATCACTGTCAAAGGATAGGGTACGACCACTGTAACGAACTTCCAGTTCGACCTTGGATCCAATAGGTATTTCGCTTATTAACAAAGCGCACCTCCCACTACTATTACAAGCAAAGTATATTATATAATGACAAATAAAACAACAATAATGTGAGAAACTTGGCCAAAATTTATAAAAATACCGTATTTTGGCCCACATATTATTACATATTATGTTATAATAATCCAATTTGAGGAAAGGCGTGATGAATAAGTGAAGTTTACTAAAATGCAGGGCTGTGGAAATGACTATATATATATCGATGCTATAAAAGAAGCCGTTGACAATGCTCCCGAGCTGGCTGTAAAAATCAGTGACAGGCATTTCGGAGTCGGTTCGGACGGGATAATACTTGTCAAGCATTCGGACAAGGCCGATTTTTTTATGGACATGTATAATATGGACGGATCAAGAGGAAGAATGTGCGGCAACGGAATCCGGTGCTTTGCAAAATATGTGTACGATTACGGATTAACCGATAAAGAAGAGCTTAGGATTGAAACTTTAAGCGGAATAAAAACCCTTAAGCTTACCGTTAAGGACGGCAAGGTGTCAATGGTTACCGTTGACATGGGTTCGCCCATATTTGAACCGGATAAAATACCCGTAAAATCCGACAAGGACAGGGTCATCAACGAGCCGGTCCGCATCGGCGGCAGGGAGTACAAAGTTACCTGCCTGTCCATGGGAAATCCCCATGCCGTGGTTTTTGTCGATGATACGGACAGCTTCCCGGTTGAAAAGGTGGGGCCGCTTTTTGAAAACCATGAGATGTTTCCCGACAGAGTCAATACCGAATTCATACAGGTTGTTAACAGAAACCGCATCAGGATGCGTGTGTGGGAAAGAGGTTCCGGTGAAACCCTTGCCTGCGGGACCGGCGCATGCGCGTCCGTAATGGCATGCATTGTAAACGGTCTGACAGATGATGAGGTGACGGTATCCCTGCTGGGAGGCGAGCTGTCAATCAGGTATGACAGGAATTCCGATACGGTATATATGACGGGTCCTGCGGTAACGGTATTTGAAGGTGAGTGGTTATAATATGATATATCCAGCCAATCTTGAAAAGGGCTTTCATATAGGTGTTACGGCAACCTCTGCGGGATTTGGGGACGAGATTGATATAAGGCGCCTTGACAATGCTATAGCAAACTTCGAAGAGCGCGGCTATCAGGTAGTTGAAACTCCGAATGTCAGGGCGGGCAACAACAAGGGACGAAGCTCGGACGCCGTAGTGCGGGCAAAAGAATTGTCCGTCCTGGTTAATGACCCGAAGGTCAGAGTAATAATCGCGGCCAGCGGAGGGGAGTTCCTGGTGGAGATGCTCCCGTATGTTGATTTTGAAGCGATAAAAATCAACCCGAAATGGATACAGGGCTTTTCAGATACAACCGGCCTGACATATACGGTTACAACGAACCTTGATATGGCGACTATATACTCATATAATTTCGGAACCTTCGGAATGAAGAACTGGCATCGTTCCCTGTCCGACAATCTTCGTATACTTGAGGGTGAAGATATTGTCCAAAACAGTTATGACATGCATCAGGACGGGTATTACAAGAGAGTGACCGGTCTGGAGGAATTTGTGCTTGAGAAGAAAGTTGAATGGATAAATCTTTATCCGGGTAAAAAGGACGGGGCTGAAATTCGTATCCGGGGACGCATGCTTGGCGGATGCCTGGATGTCCTAAGGTGCCTTGCCGGGACCAGGTTTGATAAAACGGAGGAATTTATCGAAAAATATCGAGATGATGGAATTATATGGTTTCTGGAAAGCTACTGCTTAAACAGCGAGGGCATGATGCATGCCCTGTGGCAGCTTAGGGAAGCGGGCTGGTTCAAATACGCAAAGGGCTTTATATTCGGGCGCCCCGCCATGTATGAGCCGCTTTATGATATTACTTATGATGAAATTATCCTGTCGGTCCTTGGGGAGCTTGATTTGCCCATAATCCTGAATGCGGATATAGGCCATAAACCGCCGCAGCTATCCATTATCAACGGCGCAATAGCGGAAATCAGGAGTTATGACAAAAAGGGAACGATAGCATTTGAAAGAAGGTAACGGTCAATCATGAAAACCAGTCAGGATGACAACAGGCAAAGGTCCAATACGATTATTCCCACGCTCTTCTTTGCTGGAACTCTTATTTATCTTGAGATAATAACTCATTGGTTCAATTATAAATCCATAGACGGCAAAATAGTTTTTCCCGTTTTATTTTCCATACCGGTAGCCCTGTTGTTTACCGTTCTGTCAGGACTGTTTAACCGTTACGGCAACATAACGGTTATGTGGATCCTGACTGGCTTGTCGTGCCTGATTTTCGGGGTACAGTTGGTTTATTACAATGTTTTTAAGGTCTATTTTTCATTTCAGACGCTGGGTATGGCAAATGACGCCATTACAGAATTCAGGGATGAAGTCAATAATGCCATAAGAGCCAATATTATACCTGTCCTACTGGTATTCCTTCCATTGGCCGTATTGTATTTTCTCGTGAGATATGTGATATCGTTCAATAAGAGGGAGCATGGCATCCAAGGCTCCCTGGTGATTCTTGCGTTATGCTTTCACATGCTTGCGCTTCTGATTCTGCCCGTTTACGGCAATGCGGACTATACGCCGTATGATCTGTATTATCACACCAAGGTGCCCGAGCTGAGCGGCAAACAGCTTGGCGTAATCACACTGACCAGGTTCGATCTGTCAGGGGTGCTTGAGAATGAAGAGGAAATAATACTGGTAGAACATGATTATGAAGCAGGCCCTGCTGCCGAACCAACCATAATACCTGAGCCGGAGAATGAGCCTGCATGGCATGGAAATGACAACCCGGGCAACAATCCGTCAGAGCCTGCGCCCACCGATAAGCCGGCAACTCCGGTACCGACTGCCGTTCCCACTCCCAAGCCGATTGACACCTCGCCAAACATAATGAATATTGATTTTGAGGAGCTGGCAAGGAACGAGAAGAACAAGTCGGTTAAGACGCTGCATGAATATTTTGCTTCCGTGCAGCCTACGAGAAAGAATAAGTATACGGGCATGTTCAAGGGATATAATCTGATTTTGATAACCGCGGAAGGTTTTTCGCCCTACGCGGTCCACAAGGATTTGACTCCCACCTTATATAAGCTTGTTAATGAGGGATTTGTATTTACGAATTTTTATACCGCCCTGTGGCAGACAAGCACCAGCGACGGTGAATATGTGGCACTCACAGGCCTTATTCCCGTCGGAACCAGGAGCATGTATAAATCGAGGAATAATCTGCTTCCGTTCAGCCTGGGGCATCAATTCAGGCTGCTTGGCATTGACACCAAGGCCTATCATAATTACAAATACACGTATTATGAAAGAAATGAAACCCATCCCAACCTGGGATATGACTTTAAGGGGGTGGGAAACGGATTAGTACTCGATTCGGACGTATGGCCGCCCTCGGACCTGGAGATGATTGCTCATACAGTGGATGAGTATGTAAATGATGAGCCTTTTCACGTTTACTATATGACGGTAAGCGGCCATATGAATTATACATTCACAGGCAACAGCATGTCGTACAAGAACAGGGATCTTGTCAGGGACCTGCCTTATTCATCCGAGGCCAAGGCATATATAGCATGTCAGATAGAGCTTGACAAGGCTCTTGAGGAGCTGATAAGAAAGCTTAACGAAGCCGGTGTGGCTGACAGAACGGTTATAGCTCTCAGCGCCGACCATTATCCTTACGGTTGGGACAAGAAATATCTTGACGAGCTTGCTGGACACGAAATAGACCCTGTTTTTGAGATTTACCGCAATTATTTCATCTTGTGGAACCAGGGGATGGAAGAGAGGATTGTCATAGACAAACCGGCATCCAGCCTGGACATACTCCCGACCTTAAGCAACCTTTTTGGCTTAACCTATGATTCAAGGCTGCTTATGGGAAGGGATATCCTGTCCGACAGTGAGCCGCTGGTAATTCTGAGCAACAGGAGCTTCATTACGGACAAGGTGATGTACAATTCCGAAACCGGTGAGGTAATAAAGCTGACGGACAAGGAGCTGCCCACTGATTATGTCAGGAATATAAATGCTATAATAAAGAACAAGTTTACGGTCTCAAAGAATATTCTGACACTGGATTATTACCGGTATCTATTTCCTGATTATCCCGATGGCTTTCTTACGGATAATGATTAGCCATCATAAACATAATAATGTTGAGGCGGAGAATTTACATTAATGAGGTTGATAGCCATGAAATTGTCAATAGAAGACATAGGCGCCATATCTGACATAATAAAGGTAAGCCTGACATATGAAGAGGAAATAAAGCTTTTGGGAGATTTAAACCGTTTGCTGGAATATATCGACGAAATGCATGAGCAGGATACCGAAGGAATGGATCCCGTTTCAAATTATTATGTGGTTCCCCGGATAATACGGGAGTGAAATGGCTTGCTATGGAGAAAAGGATGATGGAGATAACTTCAATGCCGGCTGCACAGTTGGCTGACCTGATAAAGAGAAGAGAATTGTCGGTGCCCGAGGCGGTGAAAGCACAGCTTGACGCAATAAGTCTACGGGAACCAGTATATAAAAGCTTTATAACCGTTACCGCGGAAGAAGCCCTGGATGAAGCTGTTAAGGTTCAGGAGCGGGTTGATAACGGTGAGCTTGCGGATTCTCCCCTGGCAGGAGTACCGGTGGCCGTAAAGGATAATATATGTGTTAAAGGCATAAGAACCACATGCGCTTCCAGGATACTGGAAGACTATATTCCCTCATATGATGCCGGTGCGGTAGAAAGGCTTAAAGCTGCAGGAGCCATTATAATCGGAAAGACAAACCTTGATGAATTTGCAATGGGAGGTACAACAAAGACCTCTTATTTTGGTACGTCAAAAAATCCATGGGATCCGGAACGTTCACCCGGCGGTTCCAGCGGCGGTTCAGCTGCCGCAGTAGCGGCCGAGGAAGCGTTTGCGGCGCTGGGATCCGATACCGGAGGTTCTATCAGGCAGCCTGCGTCATATTGCGGAGTGGTAGGATTCAAGCCAACCTACGGAACCGTGTCAAGATACGGTTTAGTGCCGTTTGCGGCATCATTGGACCAGATTGGTCCTTTGGCCAGAAATGTCACCGATTGCGTGTCCGTCCTGGAAGTTATATCAGGCCATGATCCAAATGATCCGACATCGGCCGGACAGGAGCGGTTCGATTACCGAACGGCCCTGACTGATGATGTAAGAGGGATGAGAATAGGCATCCCAAAGCTGTATCTCAATGAGGATTTAGACAATGATGTAAGGCAATGCTTCATGAAGGCGGCGGAAACCTTTAAGAGCCTGGGAGCGACGGTGGATTTAATGGACCTTGACGAGATACGCTACAGTGTGCAGGCATACTATGTGATATCCTGTGCCGAGGCAATCTCCAACCTGGCAAGATATGACGGCGTAAGGTACGGACATCTCTCCGGTGATTATGAATATCTTGAGGCGATTTACAAAAAATCTAGAGGTGAAGGCTTCGGCTACGAGGTAAAGCGCCGCATTATGCTCGGGGCATATGTTTTAAGCTCCGGAAACTACGAGGCTTATTATAATAAGGCACGGAAAATAAGGGGCATCATCAGCAGGGCTTATGACGAAGCATTTAAAAAATACGACATCCTCATAAGTCCGGGATCCCACTGCACGGCCCCTCTTCTGAACGGCGACACCTCAGGCAGAAAGTATCAAACCGCGGTATTCAATTCATCCGTTAATTTGGCCGGTCTTCCGGCTGTAAGCATCCCATGCGGCAAGGACGGAAACGGACTTCCCGCAGGTCTGCAGATAATCGGCCCAAGGTTCGGGGAAAGGGCAATAATCCGCGCAGCCTACACCTTCGAAAAAACAAGGCCATATGAACGCCCGAAGGGACTATTAATTAAGCACAATCCGGATGCCAAGACCCGGGCAGTCCAATCGGACGGATTATAAACGCACAGTAGGGTAAGCGGATCCTGCGGCGGGAAACAAGGCTGTCATTACCCTGCTTACGTAATTTATTGTTATTTGATATATGATGTAATATAATTGTATCAGGGTTTACCAATAATGAGCGGAGGTCGTATTTATGGAGGAAAGAAGAAGGGCAAAAAGAATGCCGATAAGCCTTACCCTGGAAGTCAGTGATTTGTACAAGCAGGATAATGTTAAGATATCAAACATTAATGCCCCGATAGAGGTTATAAACATCTCGAAGCTTGGGATAGGTTTTAAAACCGAAAGCAAGCTGCCTATAGGATATTATTTCAATGCGAATATCAACCTGGGAGGCAGGGAAACGCTGCACTGTGTTGTTAAGATAATCAGGAGCCAGCCTGCTGATGACAAATACACAATATACGGATGCGAATTCGTGGGTATGGCGGAGGTATTGTCCTTTGTATTTGATGCCTACGGTGAAAAGCTGGAGGAAATGGGCGCAAAAAATGCCTAAGCCCTGATGTCAAAGGTGTAGCGATGGATGCCGGGTTCCGACGCATCCTGCTGCAGGATGTCTGTTATGAAATCGGGCTTGCCGTCCGATACTTGTGTTTTTGCTAAAAACCGGTATCCTTTACTGTCAAGGGACCTTACAAGCTCGTCAAGATGCCGGGATATTATTTCCGAGGATGCTTTTTCCGTATAAAATACCGCATTTATCTGCCGGTTCATAATATACAGGTGTATATCCAGCGGGCCCAGATGCGCCATGTCCAGGTGAAGCAGAACGTTAAGCCCTTCCGATGCACCGGGCTTTTGGTACTTTCGTGTAAATACATACAAATCACCATGGGCATCCTGTCCCAATAACCTTAAGGGGAGCTGGACATATAAGAATAAATCATTAAGTACCTTCATAAACTGCAGGTTATCCTGCAGTTTATTTATTGACGCTTTCACATCCGTGGATTCAACCGTCCCATATGGTTCCGCAAGCCTTTCCAGGCGTTTCATGTCACCCTCAAGCCGCCTGTAAAAATCTTTAACCTTTTCACCGTCGGCAATGTCATTGGGATTTATGGTCCACCTGGCATGAAGGGCTTTGGCTAATTCATCCCGGTAAGCCTCCGAGTTCAGCAGGCTCACAACTTTTTGTCTGCCGTCCGCCGAAAGCCGGTCGGACAGGTCAATGAATTTTCCTACTATATTAAATAAAGGAACGGGGTTCTCCATAGCCGGCTTTTGAGTCCAGCCTGTAAACATGTCATGAATGGCCGACAGCAGATCCTCCGGCGTCATGGTTCCTTCAGCAAGCCGGGTTAAAGCCTCTTTTGATATGCTGCCGCCGTCTGAGGCAAAGAGATTCTTCAGCCACGCAATATCCCCGGTGGAAAAGATTTCTCCGGCGGGCATATTAATGGCATTTTCCGGCATTATTTCCGCCATGTTATCCCATATAATGCCGGGAATGCCTTCCGGCATTTTTTCCGACGAGGTTGTCGATGTGTTATCCGGCTGGATTTCCTGCAAGGCTTCCGAGAAGGTTTGCGGCACGGCTACCGATGCGGCTCCCGGACGAATATCGGGAATGGCTGCGGAAATACTGCTGTCCGTTAATATGTACATAAGCTCCCTGTAAAAATAAATTATACCCCAGGCATCAGTATTCATCGAAGCGTCTCCCGGGATATTACCGGAAGGAAGCCGGGATTGACGCGCGGCATCATATGCTGCATTGACACCGGCTTGAATATTGTCAGGTTCCATGTGATTTTGCGGGACATTGCCGTTTATGCCCGTATCGCCATCCGTACCGGCCGGTGCTTTATTTCCCATAATATCTATATTTGTCGATTCTTCATGTGTAGTCCGGGCAAAAGCTTTGGCGATATCGGCGGTTATGAATTTTGCCGAAAGCATATAGCCGTCGAATGTAATGGCTCTAATACTTCCAATCAATGCTTTAAGTTGATTAAGGATTTGGTGCGTTCCCTCGCGGTATGACTCAAATTGCGCGATGCTTGCGGAATCAATCGGAAGCTTGTTCTTAAGCATCAAGACGATGGTCTCCGGGCTTACTCCGGGATTGGCCGAAGAAAGCTTAATCATCTGAAGAATGGTATTCTTATCCACGGGCATCTGGTAATTTAAGAGCTCACGTACAATCGCCGTGTTCCTCTCGGAAGCCGAAAGCCCCGAGGCATGTAATGCCTTATGTATTATGTCATTGACGGGGGAGCTCTCCGTGGCAATATACCGCAGTATAACCTGGCCGTCTGCTTCACCCGACACCGCAAATTCCGCTGTCTGGCCGATTGAAAGGGGAACATCGCCCGACAGCTTGCCGCTTATAATCCGGCCGTCCAGCTGCAGCCTTATTTTTACCTCGTTAAACCGCAGATCGACTACTTCACCTTTGATAACAGGCGTTTCTATTCTATTAACATGGGCGGGTTTTGTATTTTGTGGATTGCTTTTTATTTGCTGTGCTTTAACCTGGGACGCCTCATACTCGGAGACAGCCTTGCTTAGCCGGTTTTGCTTTGGTCCGTATTCATTTATCTCCATAAGTAAACCACCCCTTAGAACACCGGATTGGGATATTAATCATAAGAAATTAATATTTGCCCATAATATTAGTATTGTGTTATTATGTATATCGGTTTTTTTTCGCCTTTTACCCATAGCCAGGGATGAATAAAATGTGATTTATGTCATTGATTTAATATACCATGTAATGTATTATTATAGCGATTAAAATGCTAATTGATAATTATTTTCAATTACTGTTGACTTGCTTTAACAAATCAATTAAAATTATATTGTATACAATATAAGATGTAAGACAATAGGTTTTATAAGGAGGAAAAATACATGAGACCGGAATGGCACGATTTTGAAGGGGGAAGCTGGACAACTGAAATAAACGTCAGAAGCTTCATTCAGCATAATTATACTCCGTATTTGGGAGATGAGTCATTTTTGACGGGTCCTACCGAAAGGACATTAAAGCTTTGGGAAAAAGCCAGGGAACTAATGAAAATTGAGCATGAGAAGGGAATTTTAGATGCGGAGACATCAAAGCCCTCAACCATTACAACGTTTGGTCCAGGCTATCTGGACAAGGAAAATGAAGTAATAGTAGGTTTCCAGACGGACAAGCCGCTAAAGAGAGGAATAATGCCAAGCGGCGGTATCCGTGTTGTCAAGAAGGCATTGGAGGCATATGGCTATACTTTGGACAGGAAAACGGAAGAGATATATACGCAAAACAGGAAAACCCATAATGACGGTGTTTTTGACGCTTATACCGATGCCATGAGAAAAGCAAGGCATTCCGGAATAATCACCGGGCTTCCCGATGCCTACGGACGGGGAAGAATAATCGGTGACTACAGAAGGGTAGCCCTTTACGGCGTGGATTTTCTTATTGAGGAAAAGAAGCAGGCCAAGAAGCTGCTTGAGAATCCGAACCTTGGATCTCCCGACATACGCTTGAGGGAAGAGCTGTCGGAGCAGATCAAGGCGTTGGTGCAGCTTAAGGAAATGGCCGCATCATACGGCTATGATATCAGTCAGCCGGCCAAGGATTCCTTCGAGGCCACCCAGTGGACATATTTCGCATACCTTGGGGCCATTAAGGAGCAGGACGGCGCTGCGATGAGCCTGGGAAGAGTTTCCACTTTCCTTGACATATACTACGAGAGGGATCTGAGGGAAGGAAAAATTACCGAGGAAGAGGTTCAGGAGCTTGTTGACCAGTTTGTAATGAAGCTTCGCATGGTAAGGTTCCTGCGCACACCCGAGTACAATGACCTGTTCTCGGGCGATCCTACCTGGGTAACCGAATCCATTGGAGGCATGGGTGTGGACGGAAGGACCTTGGTGACAAAGACCAGCTACAGGTTCCTTCATACCCTGTATAACCTGGGACCGGCCCCTGAGCCCAACCTTACGGTGCTTTGGTCCATATCACTGCCTGAGCCCTTCAAGAGGTACTGCGCGAAGGTGTCAATCGACACCAGCTCCATACAGTACGAGAACGATGATATCATGAGGGATGTATGGGGTGATGATTATGGCATAGCATGCTGCGTATCCGCCATGAGAATAGGCAAGCAGATGCAGTTCTTCGGTGCCCGCGCAAACCTTGCCAAGGCGCTGCTGTACGCAATCAACGGCGGCAGGGACGAGCTGTCCGGAGAACAGGTTGCTCCCATGTTTGCCCCGATTACAAGCGAATACCTTGATTATAATGAAGTAATGGCAAAATTCGACCAGATGCTTGACTGGCTTGCCGAGCTGTATATCAATACGCTGAATGTAATTCATTACATGCATGACAAATATAACTACGAGAGACTCCAGATGGCGCTTCATGATGTGGATGTTTTTCGTACTCAGGCTTGCGGCATAGCAGGGCTTTCGGTCGTAGCCGACTCCCTTTCCGCTATTAAATATGCCAGGGTAAAGGCAATACGAAATGAAGACGGCCTTGTGACGGACTATGAAATTGAGGGTGAATACCCTGCATTCGGCAATAACGACGACAGGGTTGACATGATAGCGGTGGATGTCGTTGAGCGGTTCATGAACAAGCTCAGAAAGATAAAGACTTACCGCGGCGCATACCATACCCTTTCGATATTGACAATTACATCCAACGTAGTGTATGGTAAAAAGACAGGAAGCACACCGGACGGCAGAAAGAAAGGTGAGCCTTTCGCGCCAGGCGCAAATCCCATGCACGGCAGGGACAAGAACGGCGCCATAGCATCCATGGCATCTGTTGCCAAGCTGCCTTACAAGTACGCCGAGGACGGCATATCATATACCTTCTCCATTGTTCCCAGGGCACTGGGCAAGGATATGGAAGACAGGATTCATAACCTGGTCGGATTGCTGGACGGATATTTCCGCAGCAAAGGCCATCATATAAATGTAAACGTGTTTGACCGTGAGACCCTGCTGGATGCCATGGAGCATCCTGAGAAATACCCGCAGCTGACAATTCGTGTGTCCGGTTATGCGGTTAACTTCATAAAGCTGAACAGGGAGCAGCAGCTTGATGTCATCAACCGGACATTCCATGAAAGATAATCTGCGGATGTGATGAAACGGGTATCCGGTTTCTATAGAAAGGAGGATGGCATATGGCGGAGGTTGGACGAATTCATTCACTTGAAAGCTTTGGTACGGTGGATGGTCCCGGGATAAGGTTTGTTGTTTTCATGCAGGGATGTCCTCTTAGATGCCAGTATTGCCATAATCCTGATACATGGGACGTAAACAGGGGGACCGAGTATACGCCGGAAGCATTATTTGAAGAAATTATAAAATACAGGTCATATATGAAATTCTCCGGAGGCGGGGTAACCTTTACGGGCGGTGAGCCCTTGCTTCAGGCGGGATTTCTGCTTGAGGTAAGCAAGCTGTGCAAGGACAAGGGCATATCGGTTGCCCTTGACACCTCCGGCTTCATATTGAATAATACCGTTAAAGAGCTTTTGGAATATACGGATTTGGTACTGCTTGATATAAAGAACTATGACCCGGTTGTATACAAGACCCTGACCGGTGTCAGTTTAAGTCCTACCCTGAAGTTTCTGGATTATCTTCGGGAGAAAAATATCAGGACATGGATAAGGTATGTCGTGGTCCCGCGGCTTACCGACAACCTGGACAGCGTCAGGCAGCTTTCCGGGCATCTTGACAACTATCCGAACGTTGAAAAGATAGAACTCCTTGCATTTCACAAGATGGGCGAGTATAAATGGAAGGAACTGGGACTTGAATACAAGCTGTATGACACTAAGGAACCTGACAGGGAACTTATGAAGCGGATTGCCGACATTATGGGTACCAGCGGAAAGACCGTGACTTTAAATATATGACGGAGGATATTTATGAAGATATACCTGCTTAGGCACGGAGAGACGGACTGGAATCGGATTGGCAGGGTTCAGGGCAGGGAGGACGTGCCCTTAAATGAAACGGGAAGGCTTCAGGCTGAAGAATGTGCCAGAGTCTTGAAAAACACGGCTGCAAGAATTATCGTAACAAGCCCGCTTTCCCGGGCCGCCCAGACTGCCGAAATTATTGCCGGTCATATAAACGGATCGGAGGTTATAACGGATGAAGGCTTGATTGAGCGGGATTTCGGGCTGCTGTCAGGCATGACATATGACAACAGGAAATATTTCGATACATTTATCCATGAGGAAACGATGGAGCCCATGGACAAGCTGAGCAAAAGGGTTATGGGCTGCATTCTGAACAACGCGCGGAAATACAGGGGGCAGGATATAATAATGGTTTCCCACGGTGCGGCCATAAACTCCGTAATAAAGGCGCTTACCGGCGGAGAACAGGGCACAGGGAAAACCAGGCTGAAAAACGCATGCATCAGCGTCCTTACATATGAAAATGATGAGCTTGGGCTCGGAGCATTCAATCTGTCACCCGAGGAGTTTCAAAATTGGAGGTTTGGGAATGAGAATCGGAACAGGATATGATGTCCACAGGCTTGCAGAGAGCAGGGAGTTAATCCTTGGCGGGGTGAAAATCCCTTATGAAAAGGGTTTGCTTGGACATTCCGATGCGGATGTGCTTGTGCATGCAATAATGGATGCCCTTCTTGGAGCGGCAGCCCTGGGTGACATCGGAAAGCATTTCCCTGATACTGATGGGACTTACAAAGGAATATCCAGCCTGGAGCTATTAAAAAGAGTAAAAAAGCTGTTGGATGACAAGCTTTATCTTATAGAGAATATAGATGCGACCATCATTGCCCAAAAGCCCAAGCTGGCCGGCTACATACCGGAAATGATCAAAAATATCGCATCTGTACTTGAGATATCCGAGGACCAGGTAAATATAAAGGCCACCACTGAGGAAGGACTTGGATTTACGGGTGAAGGCCTTGGCATGGCAGCCCAGGCGGTTTGCCTAATAGAATCCATGATGAACTACCAGGTGGACGTTACTCCTGCCGACGGTTCAGGAAACTGCGGAAGCTGCGAAGGCTGTCCGAGAAGATGACGGGCGGATTAATTCGGATGCAAACATATTGACAAATCCGAATATAATGCATAAAATGAATTAAAGCTAAAATTATACTAAAATATATGTATAATTGAGAAAAAAGCGATGAGCGGAAAAGTAACCCTTGGGAATGTATCAGAGATGGAGTGTCACCGGCTGAAAGCACTCCTTGCAGGAACATGGGCGAAGTGCATCCGGGAGCTGATCCGGTGAAGGATATTAGCCGGATACGGCAGCAGCCGTTACCTGCGGAAAGATGCATATCGGATGTTTATCCTTTCCGGTGTGCAAGTAGAGTGGAACCGCGTCTTATGCCGCCTCTATATTGAGGCGGCTTTTTTGAAGCCATTGTTTTGGATATTTGGATGTTAACGGGAGGGTTGGTATATATGGGACTTATAAAATATATTAAGGAAGAAATGAATGTCATCATGGAGAGGGACCCGGCTATAAAGACCCCGTTGGAGGTGTTTTTGTACCCGAGCTTTAAGGCAATACTAAGATACAGGATAGCGCACAAGCTTTATCTGAAGAAGCACTATTTCCTTGCCAGATGGATATCCCAAAGGACCGCAAGAAAAACCGGCATTGAAATACATCCGGGCGCAACCATAGGCAAAGGGCTGTTTATAGATCACGGTATTGGGGTTGTTATTGGGGAGACTGCCGTTATAGGGGACAATGTCACCATGTACCAGGGAGTAACCCTGGGCGGTACCGGCAAGGAAAAGGGAAAGAGGCACCCAACCATCGGCAATAATGTTATGATAAGCGCCGGAGCAAAGATACTGGGTTCCTTCACAATCGGGGATAATTCCAAGATAGGTGCCGGTTCCGTTGTGTTATCCGAGGTGCCCCCGAATTCAACGGTTGTGGGTGTACCCGGGCGGGTGGTCAAGCGCGACAATGTCAAGATACCGAGGGAGGACCTGGACCAGGTGCACCTGCCCGACCCGTATCAGAACGATATGACCAATCTGAAGAAGGAAAACGAGTATTTGAAGAACGAAATAAGGAAACTGAGCGAAAAAATAGAAGAGCTGCAGAACCAATACCTGAAGCTGGTTAAAAATCAGGAGGGATAAAATGAAAATCTACAATACGCTGTCACAGCAAAAGGAAGAATTTATTCCAATTGAAAAGAACAAGGTTAGGATGTATGTATGCGGGCCGACCGTATACAACTACATCCACATCGGAAATGCCAGGCCGGCCATATTCTTCGATACCGTAAGGAGATATTTTGAATATAAGGGCTATGAGGTCAATTATGTATCCAATTATACGGACGTGGACGACAAGATTATCAAGCGGGCCAACGAAGAAGGCGCGACATCGGCCGAGATAGCCGAAAGGTATATAGCGGAGTTTAAGAAGGATATGGAGACCCTCAGTGTGCGCCCCGCCACGTATCATCCCAAGGCCACCGAGGAGATCGACGACATGATCAGGATGATATCCGTTTTGATTGAGAAGGGTCATGCGTATGAGAAAAACGGTACGGTTTATTTCAGGACCAGGAGCTTTTCGGAATATGGAAAGCTTTCCAAGAAGAACATAGACGACCTGGAAGCGGGGGCAAGAATAGCCGTAAGCGAAGAAAAGGAAGATCCCATGGACTTCGTACTGTGGAAGCCTAAGAAGGAAGGAGAGCCGTACTGGCCTTCACCCTGGGGTGACGGCCGTCCGGGATGGCACATCGAATGCTCCGTTATGAGCAGCAAGTACCTGGGAGAGCAGATTGACATTCATGGAGGCGGCGAAGACCTTATATTCCCCCACCATGAAAATGAAATCGCCCAGAGCGAGGCCGCAACCGGCAAAACGTTTGCAAGATACTGGATGCATAATGCGTTTATAAATATAGACAATAAGAAAATGTCCAAGTCTGAAGGCAATTTTTTCACGGTCAGGGATATATTAAAGGACTATTCCGGACAGGTCATCCGGTTCTTTATGCTGAACGCCCATTACCGCAGCCCGTTAAATTTCAGCAGGGATCTGCTTGAGGCTGCAAAGAGCTCATTGACACGTATCATAACCTGCGTGGATCAGCTGGATTTCCTTCTTAAGAGCGGGACATTAAAAGGAGGGGATGCCGCGGACGCAGAGAAGGCCGTACTAAAGGAAGCCGACTTGCTGCGGGAAAAATTCGAGAGCGCAATGGATGACGATTTTAATACCGCAGACGCAATCGCGGCAATCTTTGAGATGGTAAAGCTGGCGAATGTTAATTGCAACGCAGACAGCAGCGCCATATTTGTCGAGGCCATGAAGGATAAAATCACGGCCCTTTGTGATATACTCGGCATCAAGGCTGAAAAGGAGGAAGAGATTCTTCCCGAGGAAATCGAAAGGCTGATAGCGGAAAGGCAGGAGGCCAGGAAAAACAAGGATTATGCGAAGGCGGACAGGATAAGGGATGATCTGCTTAAGAAGGGCATAATCCTTGAGGATACCAGAGAAGGTGTAAAATGGAGAAAAAAATAGACACGGATCAAATCATATCCATGCCGGATTACGTAAGGAAGGCCTGGAATCTGCCAGATACGGACATCAAATCCTATTCCGGCTTAGCCCTGGCTTATATCGGTGATGCCATATATGACCTGCTGATACGGACATATGTGGTGGAGCATGGCAATGCGCCGGTCAACAAGCTTCACAACAAGGTCGTCAAGCTGGTACAGGCCTCAGCCCAAGCCAGGCTGTACCACATGATCGAGGACAAGCTGACCGACGAGGAAAAGGCCGTATATAAGCGGGGAAGGAACGCCAAGTCCTTCAGCGCATCAAAACATACCGACCTGGTGGAATACCGTACCGCCACAGGCCTAGAAGCCCTGTTCGGCTACCTCTATCTGACCGGCCGCACCGACCGCATCCTCGAGCTTCTCCGCCCCATCCTTGACGAATAAGTTTTATTCTCTGTTTTCAGAAAAATAGTCTGATATAAAAAGCACAATAAATTATAGTCGTCGAAATGTAACGGAAATCGTAATTAATAGGCATTGGTTTATTTAACTATGGAAATGTATTAGGACTTCTTGTCTCTGATTATTTTTGCGTCAGAGAATCAAACAGATCTGTCTGAGCGAAGCGAGTTATCTGTTTGATTCTCTGTTTTCAGCAAAATAATCAGATGCTAGAAGTTCTTATGCATTGTAATCGGAGAATAAACCCCATACCTCTTGTTCAAGATTTCCCCCCCCACATGTAACATTTGGCAAACTATTCTTAAGCATTTTGACAATCTTTTGCCTTATAAACATCCTAAAATATCCCCATGATGTTAAACAACGGCAAAGCTGACTTAAGTTAGAAGATCAAGGAGGAAAAATGACTAGAAGATTAAAATTTTACATAATGCCGCTGCTTGCACTGACAATAATGGCACTGGGCATGTTGTTTCTCATTGGGACAGGCAGGCCCGGAAGCGCGAAAGCAGCGGAAAGCAAGGCTGATTATGTTGATTTCAGGATTATAGGAACCACGGACCTGCATGGACAGCTGAACAGCAAGGATTATGAGCGGGGAGTGAACTTTAATAGCGGCGGTCTGGCAAGGGTATACGACCTTATAAAGAAAACCCGTGCGGAGCTGCCTGATGGAAACACCATTACCCTAGATGCAGGGGATGTGTTGTTTGATTATACAACTGAATATATCTTTGCGGCAAACCAGGAAGAAATACAGCCAATTTATAAGGCTATGAGCCTTATCGGGTATGATGCCATAACCCTGGGCAACCATGAGTTTGACTACGGTTATGACTACCTGCTGAGGCAGTTGGAAGGTTCGGGTTTAAGGAATATAACGGTGGTGTCCAATGTTACCGATGCCAGGACCGGGGAGCATCCGTTTCTTGAAAATATGCTGATAACCCGTACCGTTAAAACCCGTAACGGCAAAGAAGTTGAAATCAAGATAGGAATAATCGGGCAGACCGTACCGGTTTTTGCAAGCAAGACCCATAGCTACACCGGTATACTGATCGGTGAGGATATGGTTGAAAATGCGAAGGTCCAGGCGGCAAAACTTAAGGAAATGGGCGCCGATATTATCATAGCCCTTTCTCATACGGGAATTGGACCTGAAAATCCGGAACCGAATTTTAAAAATGTAGCTTATGCATTAACAAAAATACCTGAAATAGATGCGGTTATAGCGGGGCATGAGCACAACCTGTATCCGACAACCGATATGTCATCCCCATATTATAAGCTCCCGGGCGTTGACAGGATTACCTATCTCATGAACGGGAAAAATGTTGTGATGGCAGGCGACAGGGGCAAGGCCATTGGCGTAATAGATTTGGTCCTTAAGGTCAACGGAAATTCCATAACCATATCCGGCCGCAAATCAAGCCTTCGGATGGTGAATGAGGATACCACCGATGAAGATCCCGAAATAGCAGCAATGTTCGGAGAATGGGAGGATGAGCTGCTTGGCTATGCAACTGATGTGCTTGCCGAGTTGGAGCCAGGAACCGTGCTTCAGAATTATTACGGTTTATTGGCTGACAATGCCGCCATACAGCTCCTTAACGATTCCAAGATATATTACGCCCTGCAAAGAATAAAATCAACACAGAAGAATTATATTGATTATCCGATAATTGCGGCATCCACATATGAAAGCTTCGGCGCGAATTCGGTGAATGATTTTGTGAACATAAGGGATAAAATCACCGAGTCGGAGCTGGCATCACTGCAGAATTACAACAGCTATCTGTATGTATATACAATAACAGGAGCCCAGCTTAAAGAATGGCTGGAGTGGTCCGCCAGCGCCTATGAAACTGTAGGAAAGAAGACAACCTGGGAGGATTCCGCCATGTCATCGTTGATGGAGGAAACGGGGCTTAAATCCCTGATCAGTGAGGATTGGCTGAATGATTGGAGCAACTTCTATGTGTTTGACGGAATAAGCTATGAAATTGACCCTACAAAGAACCCGCGATATGATTTTTCGGGTAACAGGATCAGCAACAGCAGAAGGGTGTCCAATGTATATTACCAGGGAACGGAAGTCACCGATGATATGGTGCTTCTGATTGCAACCAACAAGATAACCAAGCCGACCGATGCGAACCGCGGGGTGGAAAACCAGACGGTTCTGAAAGGCTTTATAAGAAGCCAGTCGGTTCTGGCCAACTACATCCGGTATCTTTCAAAAAGCGGAAGCATAATGCCCCAGGTTGACAATAACTGGAAGCTGGTATTGCCTGACAACTACCGTTTTATCGTCAGGATTCCTTACCATGCCGCCGACATTTTTACTGAAACGGCCTGGTATCGTGAGTTTTTGACCCAGAAGAACGGCTATGGCTATTTCGTTGCAGGATATCAAACCGGCTCAAGGGACAATACGGCTCCCCATGTTGTTGTGGCTCCCCTTAAGACAAGCCCCGCGGCAAGCCCTTACGAAGTGGCGGTTCAGGCGGCCGATGATTCCCGGATAGCAATGCTCAAAGCCCTGGAAGGGGAGTATGATTTGAGCTTTAACGCATGGGTAGTGGGCAAGGATATTCCAAGCAAGGGATTCACCGTTAGGAAAAACGGAGTATATACCATTTATGCCGAGGATATTTACGGCAACAAGTCTATTACCAAGCTGGTTATAGATAATTTTGACGAAAATCTTCTTCCGGGCCCTGTCGTTGACAACTATACAAACAGGAAACAGAAAATAAGCGGAAAGGCCGAACCCAATACAACCCTGGTGATTGAAACCCCGAGCAGGACTTATGAAGAAAAACTCAATGCCAGCGGTTCGTTCTCGGTTGCCCTTCCCGGACAGTTAGCCGATACCTATATAACCGTATATATTAAGGATGAAGAAAGAGGACTGGAAAGCGAACGGGTTGAGGTTAAGGTTAACCGTACAGGCCCGAACCAGCCGCTTGTAAACCCCGTGTATAATAACGTCAATTATATTGCGGGAAATGCGCGAGACGATGTCACCACGGCGATTGCAATAATAGACAATACCGTGTACTTATCCGGTGATTACAGAAAACTGTTTGAAGCCAACACGGAAATATACGATCCCAGGTTGAAAGTGGCCGAGACCCTGGTGGATGTTACCGATGACGGGCAGTTTATTATAATCCTGCCGCCGCAGGATGCCGGCAAGACCATTATGGTTTATACCTTGGACCATGTGGCAAGAAACAGCAGGGTAACCACGGTTACTGTGGAAAAGGAAGGACCGAACGCGCCTGTAGTAAATGAGGTCAGCAATATAGAAAGGTCGCTTACCGGATATGTTCCGTCCGGATCAAATATAAAGGTAGAGCTACATATAGAAGACAAAATCTATACAACAATGTCCGACAAGAGCGGAAAATTCTCATTTGAATTCAAGGACCAGCTGTACGCGGGTCAGAAGCTTGTAGTTCTTGCGGTGGAGAACGTTAACGGCGATAAAAGGTACAGCTATCCGATTGAGGCGGTTGTTCAGGATATCGAAGCTTACGTAAGACCAAATTCCAAGAATCTGACATTGAACCGTGTAACAAACAAATCTCACCTGGTCTCCGGGTATTATTATTCGGGAGGTTATGTATTTCTTGCAATAACAAGAGGTGAAGGCAAAAACTTCAAGAGCAGCCTGTATTATATCCCCACCAGCAATAATTACCGGTTTGTCCATTACCTGGATGAGAAGCTTGAGGTTGGTGACAAGATTTACGCAATGGTCAGGTTTGTCGACGGCAAAATCCTGCTGGCGCAGTCCATCACCGTGGTTGCCGGAAGACCGGATACACCTGTCCTCATAAATGAAATAACGAATACGGATAAGGTTGTTAAGGTGGCGGCCTTCAAGGATGTTGAGATTAAGCTTCAGATTGGAAAGAAGACATATACAACAACGGAGTATTATTATGACGAGGCATCGGGGAAATATATCTATACCCTGGCAGTAGACAGGGATCTGTCGGGGACAAAGGTCGAGATAACGGCTGCCAATCAGTCGGGAACCAGTGACCCCCTGGTAACAGAGGTCGTGAAAGCTGCTCCCGATGCGCCCCGGGTAAACACGGTGTATGAAGGCGATACCATAATAACCGGATGGATTGAGCTGCTGGATTATGATTTTTCCGGTGAAGGGGAAGCCGCCGGTGAGATTCCTAAGGAATTTAAAAACGCGCCGCCTAATGTAGCCAGGACCCAAACAAGAGTATATGCGCAGATAGGAAGCAAGGAATACAAAGGAACCATTGGCGACGACGGCAGCTTTTCCATAACCATTCCCGCGCAGACGGAAGGAACCGCCATCAAGCTTTGGGGAACCAACAAGGCTGGAAGAGGTCCGCTGGTAAAGGTCAAGGTTGAAAAGAATACGAAAAGCAATTAAATAAATGATATTCGAAGGCAAAAGAGCAAATGGTTTTCGGCCGGGAACCATTTGCTCATTTTTTACCTCATTTCAAGCATGCTGCATGTTTTCCAATTCTGTTTTTTGCTATTTTCAGAGCAATATAATATAATTGAAATACGGAATACATATGAAATTAACTTATATACCGAGGGGAGAGGAAACAGCACTATGGAACTATGGGACATATACGATAAATGCTTTGTAAAGACCGGAAGGACCCATGTAAGAGGGACCCCGCTTAACAAGGGCGATTATCACCTGGTTGTACATATTTACCCGATAAACAGCAAGGGACAGATACTGATACAAAAACGGACCAAAGCCGTAAGCTGGAAACCGGGGTATTGGGCGGCTACCGGAGGTTCGGCAATTTCAGGTGACGACGCATGGACAACATGCCGTAAGGAGCTTATGGAAGAGCTTGGCATTGAAGCCACGAGGGAAAATGCCAGCCTGGTCCTGATGTACAGACGGCATGACAGTTTTTGTGCCGTATGGATCGTGATAACGGATGTAGGCATAGAAGAGTTGAAACTGCAGCCGGACGAGGTGGAAACGGCTAAATGGGTGACTAGGGAAGAACTGAAATCCATGGCTGAAAAGGGTCTTATGGTGAATTATTTCTACCTGGACTTTTTGCTGGGCATGCTGGAAGAGGAATACGGAACCGTCTGGAACCAGAAGGCGTCTAATTGACAGGAGGGCAATATGATACGAGTTTAAATAAACGGGAGGAGGACCTTTTATGAAGAAAAGGCGCATTCTAATAATGATAATTATGGCGGTTTATGCCGCAATGATTCTTGCCGCCTGCAGCAAGAGCGCGAAGACGGACACAGCAATGCCGGTCTCAAAAAACCAGTCGGAGAAGTTTGATTTGGATTTTGCCATGGATTACGGTTACGATAACGGAGGGACATCGAAAGAAACGGGTATAACCGGCACGAGTCCGATTACCGTCGGCAATATTAACACTCAGACCATGGATAAGATTATCAAAAGGGTCAACCTGGAGGTTGAGACCCGGGATTTCGATACGCTTATTGATGTCATCAAGGAAGAAATTGAAAGACTCGAAGGCTATGATGAGAAGTTCGACGTTAACGGGCGAAGCTATTACAGGAGCAATGGCTTGAGAAATGCCTTTATAATAGCAAGAATACCCAAGGACAGGCTTAACGAGTTTGTTACGGTTGTCAGGGAAAACGGCAATATCGTGAATGAAAACTCTTCAACGGAAAACGTTACCCTAAAGTATGTGGATATCCAAAGCCACAAGAAATCCCTTGAAATAGAGCAGGAGAGGCTGTGGGAGCTGCTTGAAAAGGCGGAAAAGATGGAGGATATTATTACGCTGCAAAGCCGCTTGAGCGAAATCCGATATCAGATCCAGATGTATGAAACCGAGCTCAGGACCATTGATAACCAGGTTGATTACAGCATTGTGACCATAACTGTTAACGAAGTGGAGCGCATGTCGCCAGTTCCCGAAGCGAAAGAAACGGTGCTTGATAGAATAAAGAACGGCTTCAGCGACACAATGTATGATTTAAGTGAAGGCTTCAAGGATTTCATTGTTTGGTTTGTCGTAAACCTTCCTTACCTGGTTATATGGGGAGTTATTATTGCCGTTATCATTCTGATTGCAAGAAAGATATATAAGAAACGGAAAGTCAAGAGAATGAGAAACGTTCAGGTTAATGCCCCGAGAATTGACATTGCCGTGGGGGACGGAAAGCCCGACAACCAGGGATAATTATATATAGGCATTTTTGGTCGATTCTTCCCGCATGAAATAACTGGAAATAAAAGGCTGCCAGGTATATGATATACAGGCAACCTTTTTTATTTTAGTATTTAAGCGGGGAGATATATTATGTGGCACAGAGTCATGCTGATATGGATTCTAATTCTTAAGCTTGCCATACTAAAGTTAAGCCCGATGGATGCATTGGACATGGTCCAGAAGGCATATGCGGCCAATTTCACAAAGGTATATATCCGGAACGAATCCGGGGATTATTACTACAGGCTTGATGATGCCGATTATTACCTGGTTTATGAATATACGGACGAAACAACGGGAAATTACCTGATTCATTTATACGAGTTTATAGTAGACGACACGGAGCTGGGAACAGGACACATCGTAACCTACGGGTGGTACATGGTAAATCCTTATACCGGCGAAATAATCCCGGCCGGGACGGCTCCTACAGGGTAATTGAAGCCCATTTTCCCCCGGAGAAACGGGTGATGCTTACAATCAGCCTGAACAGCTGGTCTATACCCAAGGCTATCCATGCGCCATATAGATCAAGTCCCAGGGGGAAGCATAAAAGCCAAGTCAGGAAAGGCCTTATAAGGGCGATGCTTATAAAGGATGTAACTGCCGTATAGGCTGCGTCCCCCGCTCCGCGAAGGCATCCTGACATGACCATTTGCGAGGTTTGTGCATGGGTAAAGAAGGAAGCAAGAAACATGATTCTGGCTCCCAGGTATATGATATTCTGTTCGCTGCTGAACAGCGACACGAGGAATCTTCCGCCGAACATGAATATAAAGAACACGACGGTGGAAATCATGAATGCCAGCCTTTGTCCGGTTTTGCCGTATACCAGGGACAGGTCCGGCCTTTTTGCCCCAAGATTCTGGCCCACCAGGGCGGAAGCCGCAACCGAAAGCCCGTCACCGAACGAAAACGACAGAGACAGGATGTTCATGCATATCAGATGGGTGGAATATGATGTGGTCCCCAATCTGGCTATTATGGCAGCATAGGCAAAGAACCCGATTCTCATGAAGGCCTGTTCGACAAAGGCGCTCGAGCCCACCTTCAGAATTGGCTTAATTACATTTCTCCTTAAAGTCCAAATGGATTTATGGTAAAAGCTCAGGTAGCCTTCCTTTTTGCAGAGGGTGGCAACCGAGATAATAAATGCGACACAGGCCCCCATCGCGGTGGCTATGGCGGCACCCGCCACCTCCAGCCTTGGGAATATCCATGCGCCGTTAATCAGGAAATAGTTGAATATTATATTAACCACATTGCTGGCAATATTGGTCCACATGGATATCTTGGTCCTGCCGCAGCCCCTTTGAGCGGCATTGATTGTAAGGTTCAGGGACTGGAAAGGGATGCTGAACATGATAATCCTGAAATATGCCATGGCATCATCCAGGTATGATTGCTCCGCACCCGCAAATAACAGCACGGGTCTGGCGAAGATATACCCCAATACGGACATGACCAGGGATATAATAGCGGCAAGAAGTATTCCGGTCCTTAATACGTTGTTGGCGCCGGTCCGGTCACCCTGGCCTTTTCTTCTGGCCGTGACGGCCGTAATGCCGACATTTAATGAAAAAACCATGGCAAGCAGTATGAATCGCGGCTGATTTGTTATGCCCACAGCAGCGATGGCGTCTTCACCCAATACACCGACCATCATGGTATCGAAGGCACTGACAAGCCCGACAAGAAGGGCTTCGAGGGCCGAAGGCCATGCCAGTTGAAGGAATGTTTTGTATACGGTTTTGGTCGAAGGCAGTTCGCCTGCAATCTGGCTGGGTTTTATCATGCCGCTTATGGTAAAAAATTTCTTCATTTCTTCAACTCCAATTCCGGTCACTATAAAAAGTCGATTGCCCAAAAAAGCATATAATATTGTAAATTATATCATGAAGGAACAAAAATTCAATGAATTTGATTCAAACATGACGCAAATTGTGTTGGTAATTGCCTTTTATTATAAAAAATGCTAGAATTATCATTAACTTATAATAATGTGATGATTTTCCGGCATCTGCGGATACTATATATATATCAATATCAAGGAGGAATGTCACATGAGTATACCTACACCACACATTGAAGCCAAGACCGGAGATATTGCGAAAACGGTCATTATGCCCGGCGATCCGCTCAGGGCGAAATTTATTGCTGAAAACTACCTTGAGAATGTCATATGTTTTAACAATGTAAGAAACATGCTTGGCTTTACGGGGACATACAAGGGGAAAAGGATTTCGGTGATGGGAAGCGGCATGGGAATGCCGTCCATTGGCATATATTCCTATGAGCTGTTTAATTTCTACGATGTGGAGAGTATAATAAGGACAGGCTCAGCAGGCGGTATAGCGGACCATATAAAGCTTAAGGACATCATAATCGCCATGGGGGCGTCCACCAATTCCAATTATGCCGCACAGTACAAGCTTCCCGGAACCTTCGCGCCGCTGGCTGATTTCGGACTTCTTAGAAAGGCTGTGGAAGCGGCGGAAAGGCTTGGAATTAATGCGGTCGTGGGTAATATTCTCTCCTCCGATACCTTCTATGACGATAATCCCGGCGCCAACAGGCTGTGGAAGAAAATGAATATCCTGTGCGTGGAAATGGAAGCGGCCGCCTTATATATGAATGCCGCCAGGGCAGGCAAAAAGGCATTATGCATACTTACCATTTCCGATCATGTGTTTACCGGGGAAGCCCTGTCCGCACAGGAAAGGCAGATCACCTTAAAGGAAATGATTGAGATTGCCCTGGAGACGGCATGAGGTGTTTTTATGGATAATGAACACATTCAGGAACACGGTTTGGTACAAGGCGAAAAAAAAGAGCTTGTATCCAAGTGCGGGCCGGTTGGCCGCGCGGTTATCAGGAATTTGATTAAGGAAGCCATAAATGCCATGAATAAGGCTTACGCCCCTTATACCGGCTTTAAGGTGGGAGCCGCGCTTCTGACGGCCGGGCAGAAGATTTATACCGGATGCAATATTGAAAATGCCGCGTATTCACCGTCAAACTGCGCGGAGAGAACCGCCTTTTTCAAGGCGGTCAGCGAAGGTGAAAGGGACTTTATGGCCATTGCCATAGTTGGAGGGGATAACGGTAATATTAAGGATTACTGCCCTCCCTGCGGGGTATGCCGCCAGGTCATGAGAGAGTTTGTCAATCCCGGCAGGTTCCTGGTGATTTTGGCAAGATCCGAGGATGATTGCCTGGTATTTTTCCTGGAAGAGCTTCTGCCCATGGGATTCGGGCCGGAGCATTTGAATAATTAACGCCGGCTTACAACGGAGCGAAGCACAACGGTGCATCGCACCGTTTTTAATTATTTATAAATTAATCAGCGAATAATTATTAGATAAAGTAATGAATAATAGCCGAATATGTTGATTTTTTGGCTTTTAAAGAAAAGCAGGTTGTGATATACTGCTTACGAGGCGGCTTATACAGGATGATGTATAAGCAATCATTTACGATATCAACCGGAAAGGATCTGATAAGAATGTACTCATTTGAAGAAGTAAAGTCATTCGACCCCGAGATAGCGCAAGCCATTTCTTTGGAAATACAGCGGCAAAATGAACACATTGAGCTGATTGCCTCGGAAAATTTTGTAAGCAAAGCGGTCATGGCCGCAATGGGAAGCCAGTTAACCAACAAGTATGCTGAAGGATATCCCGGAAAAAGATACTACGGAGGCTGCGAGTTTGTCGACATAGCCGAGAACCTGGCGATTGAACGCGCAAAAAAGCTTTTCGGATGTACCTATGTCAATGTACAGCCCCATTCCGGTGCCCAGGCAAACATGGCCGTATTCTTTGCCCTGCTTAAGCCTGGAGATACGGTAATGGGAATGAATCTTGCCCATGGAGGGCACTTGACGCACGGAAGTCCGGTAAATATGAGCGGAAGCTACTTCAAGATTGTTCCCTATGGCGTAGATGACGACGGTTATATCGATTATGACGAGGTCAGAAGGATTGCGCTTGAGAACAGACCGAAGCTAATCATAGCCGGTGCAAGCGCTTATGCAAGAAAGATAGATTTCAAAAGGTTCAGGGAAATAGCCGATGAGGCGGGAGTGTACCTGATGGTGGACATGGCCCATATAGCAGGCCTTGTTGCGGCAGGATATCATGAAAGCCCCATACCGTATGCCCATGTAACCACGACCACCACTCACAAGACCTTAAGAGGTCCCCGGGGCGGAATGATCCTTTCCAGTGAAGAGTTTGCCAAGGAGCATAACCTAAACAAGGCCGTATTCCCCGGTATCCAGGGCGGCCCGCTCATGCATGTCATTGCGGCAAAGGCGGTATGCTTTAAGGAAGCCCTGGAGCCAGGCTTTAAGGTTTATGCGGGAAGAATTATTGAAAATGCCCAGGCTCTTGCAAACGGGCTGATAAAGAGAGGCTTTAAGCTGGTATCCGGCGGTACCGACAACCACCTGATGCTGGTTGACCTTCAGAACATGGGAGTAACCGGCAAGGATGCCGAGAAGATACTTGGAAAGGCGAACATCACCTGCAACAAGAACGCGGTTCCGAACGATCCGGCATCACCGTTTGTAACCAGCGGAATAAGGCTTGGAACTGCGGCTGTGACTACAAGAGGATTAAATACGGAGGATATGGATGTAATCGCGGAGGCAATATACCTGATGATAAAGGATGCTGACGCAAACATCACAAAAGTCAGGAATATGGTAAAAGAGCTTACTGACAGGTATCCGCTGTATTCGTTATAATTAAGGGATAACAGCCCCGCTGCATGGAAGCGGGGCTTTATGTATGATTAACGGATGTACTGTGTGAGTAGGGGCCGCGCGATGTATACATGCCCCCTCACACACGGTTCCTCATATTCTGGTTTGATCATACGAATGATATCCGGCTAAATGGATAACAGCCCCGCTCTCATGCGGCGGGGCTGTTCCTTTTATAAAATAGGCAGTTTTATTGCTGTGGCAAGGCTCTTTTGCCTGGAAGAAGGAAATTGCATGTGACAAGGCCGGAAGTTGATTTGTTTTATATTTATGGATTATTGTATATAGTTATAATGTTTTATGAAGCATATCCCGATGGCGCCGGGGCCGGTATAGGCTCCTATGGTTACACCTATGCGGAATACCGGGAGGTTAAGCTTTCTGCCCAGGTAGGTTTCCAGTTTCCTTTGCAGGTAATCTGCGTCGTCCTCGGTTGTAGCGTCCAGTATGCAGAATTCGTATTCCGACGGGTTTTCACCGGTTTCATGGAAATGCTCGGATACCATGGCAAGGACCTTGTCAAGCGCTTTCTTCCTGCCCCTTACGTTGGAGTAGGGAATCAGTTCGGATTCCTTAAGCTGAATGAGGGGTTTGAGGTCAAGAAAATCCTTGGCCAGGGATATAACCTTTCCGATTCTTCTTCCTTTCGAAAGGTATTCCAATGTATCCAGTGTAAACATTATTCGGGCGGTCTTTTTAAGGATCCCGGCTTTTCGAACCGCTTCATCAAGGGTAAAGCCCGCCTTCTGCATGGCGGCCAGCTGCAGCAGAAGCAGCCCTTGTCCGCCGGTGGCCTGGGTGCTGTCTATGACGTGTATTTTTGAATCGGGGTATTGATTCTCAAGTATTTGCTTTGCATTTAAGGCGGATTGATAAGAGCCGCTGAGGTTTTGTGAAAGGCAAAGGCAAAGTATATCGCAGCCTTCCTTTAAAGCCGGTTTAAACCTGGAGATATAATCGTTTGCCGAAGGCAGGAATGTCACGGCATGAATGTCCCCCGACTTCAGGGTTTTATAGAACGCTTCTTTTGATATGTCCACATTTTCCTTATAATAATTCACCTGGTCAAAGCTTACGTAAAAAGGAACAAGCTCTATGCGGTAGTCTGTAAGCAATATATCAGGCAGGTCACATGATGAATCGCTGAAAATCCGGTATGTCCGCATTTCAACCTCCATTTCTGATTGCATAACGCCATTTCATGATTTTTATTACGCTAATTGTAATCTATCATTTGTCAATATTCAATAAAAAATACGGAATTATTCTACGCTCATTTTATAAATAAATGTTTGTAGCGGTTTTCAATATAAGCTATACTATAATTGATTGATTTATGTCGATAAAATGAGATTACCCGGAAGGTTGGTTAATTATGCCAAAGAGCTTGTATATAACCGAAAAACCCAGCGTAGCGGTGGAATTTGCCAAAGCGCTCAAGATAAAGGGCAGCAGGAAGGACGGGTACATAGAATCCGAGGACAGCATTGTCACATGGTGTGTCGGCCATCTTGTCACCATGAGCTACCCGGAGGCGTATGATCCGGCATATAAGAAATGGAAGGCTGAGGATCTGCCGTTTCTTCCGAAGCAGTTCAGGTATGAAATCATACCCGGTGTAAGAAAACAGTTCAACATAGTCAAGGAGCTTCTGAACCGGAAGGATGTGGATACCATTTATGTATGCACTGACTCGGGACGGGAAGGTGAATACATATACCGCCTGGTGGACCAGGCGGCCAGGGTGCCGGAGGATAAGGTTAAGAAAAGGGTATGGATTGATTCTCAAACGGAGGAAGAGATACTAAGAGGAGTCAGGGAGGCCAAGCCTTTAAGCGCTTATGACAACCTGGCCGAGGCGGCGTATCTTCGCGCCAAGGAAGATTACCTGATGGGAATTAATTTCTCAAGGATTCTAACCATAAAGTACGGCAATGTGATTCAGGATTTCCTGAAGGCTAAGAAATGGTCTCCGATAGCCGTCGGAAGAGTAATGACGTGCGTATTGGGAATGGTGGTAAGAAGGGAAAGGGAGATAAGGAGCTTTGTAAAGACACCGTTTTACAAGGTTCTTTCCACGTTCGGGCTTAAGACCGGGGATTATGCCGGAGGAATAACCGGAGAATTCAAGGCGGTCGAAGGGTCGGTATATTTTAACTCGCCCTTGCTGTATAAGGATAACGGCTTCCTGGACAGGGCGGAGGCTGTCAAACTGATTAAGCGGCTGGCCAAGGACAGGCCTTCATATAACGGGGACGGAACCTGGAACAACGGCGATATGCCGAATGACCGCCTGCTTGGAACCATAACGCAGTTTGAGAACAAGAAAGAAATCAAGAACCCACCGCTTTTATACAATCTTGCAGAGCTTCAGAACGACTGCTCCAGGATGTTTAAGATAAGCCCCGATGAGACCCTGAAGATAGCCCAGGACCTTTACGAGAAGAAGCTTATTACATATCCGAGAACTGACGCAAGGGTGCTGTCCGCCGCTGTAGCCAGGGAAATAACCAAGAATATAAGGGGCTTGACGGATTATCCGGGTCTCGGAGCATACGCGTCCAAAATAATGGAAACCAAGGCATACGGAGGATTGGAAAGGACCAGGTACGTCAATGACAGCAAGATAACCGACCACTACGCTATTATCCCGACGGGACAAGGGCTCAAGGCTCTTGAGAGTGTTTCTTCCACTGCAAAAAAGGTATATGATGCAATCGTCAAACGGTTTTTAAGCATTTTCTATCCACCTGCCGTTTACCGCAGGATTAATATAACATGCCGGATTGAGAATGAATCCTTCTTTTCCTCCTACCGGATGCTGGAACAGGAAGGATATTACGAAGTGGCCGGATTGCCTTACTGGGAGAAGAAAAATGATTCCGGCAAAAGCGGAGGGCAGCAGGATTCGGAGGAAGGAGACGAGCTTCAAAACGATATAAATGATAAGAGCTTCATGGAAGCCTTAATGATGCTGAAGGAAGGAATGGAGCTTCCGGTTGAAAGGCTTTCGATCAAGGAAGGCGAAACAGCCCCACCCAAGAGGTATACATCGGGTACCCTGATATTGGCCATGGAGAACGCAGGCCAGTTGATCGAGGATGAGGAGCTTCGTGCGCAGATTAAGGGCAGCGGTATCGGAACCAGCGCTACGCGGGCGGAGATACTCAAAAAACTTATAAAAAACTCTTACCTTCAGCTGAATAAAAAGACCCAGGTGATAACTCCGTCACTTCTTGGCGAGTTGATTTACGAAGTGGTCAATGCTTCAATCAGGTCGCTTCTTAATGCCGAGCTTACGGCAAGCTGGGAAAAAGGGCTTTCCTATGTAGAGCAGGGGAATCTCACCAGGGATGAATACATGGTCAAGCTTGAGGACTTTGTAAAGCGGATGGTGGAGAACGTGAAGGCACTCAACAACAATGCTGTGCTGAACAGTATTTTCAGTCAGGTGGCTTACTTCTACAAAAAAGCGTAACCCGGCCATTTTGGCATTGGCTATTATCCCGGATTTAGCTTTCCCCGGCTTTATGGGACCGGCATAAGTTACAGATATAATTAATTCTTAATGACAAATATAGGATAATGTGCTATGATATCCTTTACGAGGCAGTCGGTTTGACTGCTATAAAATATGGGCCCCTGCATAATGCATTTCCGGACCCGGATAATCAGGAGGATATCATGGAAATAGTTGTCAAGCATGACTATGAAGAAATGAGCAGGTTTGCAGCGGAGTACATAGCATCCTTTATCAGGAAAAAGCCCGATTGTGTTATCGGTTTTGCCACGGGAGGCACTCCGATAGGCACATATAAAGAGCTTATCAGGATGCACAGGGAAGAAGGCCTGGATTTTTCAAACGTAATAACCTTTAACCTGGATGAATACCTTGGCCTTGGCATTGATTGGTCAAAGCCGTATTCCCGGGATCAAAGCTATCATAGATTCATGTATGAGGAGCTGTTTTGCCACATAAATATTAAACAGGAAAATGTTCATATACCTGACGGGCTGTCAAAGGATCCAGAAGAATTCTGTAAATCATATGAAGCCGCGATTAAGGAAGCAGGAGGAATCGACCTGCAGATACTGGGCATCGGCGGCGACGGCCATTGGGCCTTCAATGAGCCCGGCTCATCATTCGACTCGAGAACAAGGGTGGAAAAGCTTAATAAACAGACCCTGGACGACAATTACGAAGCGTTTTTCAGGGACGCAGGGTTTTCAAGGGAGGACATGCCCCGTTATGCCATTACCATGGGCATTGGCACAATCCTTGAAGCAAAGAACATCATCATGCTTGCAAGTGGAAGAAAAAAGGCCGATATTGTAGCAAGAGCCCTTCAGGGCCCTGTCACAAACGAGGTTACGGCTTCCGCCATTCAGCTGTACAGGGGAAACGCCGTTGTCGTGCTTGATGAAGAAGCCGCATCAAGGCTTGTTATGTTAACAGGCAACGCTGCCCGGCGCTGCTGACGCCAAACCAACTCCATTTCAGAAAGGGGACAAATCATGTACAAGGACATAACAATAAGTGAATTGCTGGATCTTAAAGAAACAATAGCCGCGGAGCTGTTTGAAAAATTTACATACCCATGGGAGGTGCTGCCCCATATAGGGAACGAAATCCTAAAGATAGGGCCGACACTGCCGAAGGATGAATATGATTTGGTCGGTGAGAACGTATGGATCGCAAAGTCGGCAAAGGTGGCTTCCAGCGCATCCATTTCCGGCCCTGCGATAATAGGCAAAAATGCGGAAATCAGGCACTGCGCGTTTATCAGGGGAAATGCGATAATTGGTGAGGGAGCCGTAGTGGGCAACTCCACAGAAATCAAGAACGCAATACTGTTTAACAAGGTACAGGTGCCTCATTTCAACTATGTGGGAGATTCTGTATTCGGATACCGGTCACATATGGGGGCCGGCTGCATTACGTCCAATGTAAAATCGGATAAAACCCTGGTCAGGGTGGATTACCACGGTGAAAGAATTGATACGGGGCTTAAGAAATTCGGGGCCATACTCGGTGACTGTGTGGAAGTTGGCTGCAACACCGTACTTAATCCGGGTGTTATTGTCGGTAGGAACGTAAACATATATCCACTGTCCATGGTAAGGGGATGTATTCCGGCGTGCAGCATATACAAAAAAGCCGGGGAAATCGTGGCCAAACGCATGGATTGACAGGATACCCTATATATGAGCTTATTATGCGGAACATAGGACAACATAATATAGCAAAGACGTGAGGCTACCTCAATAAGTCAGGCTTTATCGGCGGGACGGCTCCGGCTGCCCCGCTGTTTTTTATGCAGCCGGGAGGTATATTTATAATCCGCTATTTACCAAATAGATTTTAAAAAATTTTATTGATAACATCCTATTTATATGATAATGTATGGATATAAAGGCAAAAACAGATAAGAATGATACCATAAATATACTGATAAATGGCTTTTATAGAAACGGAGGACTTGGATGAAGATAAAAGTACCAAGGTTAAAATTGAACATGTCCTTTAGGATAGCGTTTGCCGTCGGGGCAATAGTCCTTTCGGTCACGATAATCATGGGCATGGTAACAACAAGCTACAGTTCGAAAATGCTGCTCAAGGCGGAGCAGGAAAGTATTGAGATACTTGCTGAAAGCGGTTCCAAGCATATTGCTGAGGTCATTAAATCACACATTGACTTGCTGAATGAATTGGCAGCTAATGAAAATGTGGCTGGAATGGATTGGGAGCTTCAGAAGAAAACCCTGGAAGCAGGCGCTAAGCGCCTGGGTTTTCTTGATTTTGCGGTTGTTTCAATGGACGGGACCGCAAAATACATACTTACAGGAAAGACCGAGAATGTTTCAGGCAAGGCTTATATTAAGAAAGCCCTGGCCGGGGAGGCCAATGCATCCGGTGTCGTTATAAATGAATCAACGAATCAGCCGGAGCTGGTGTATGCGGTACCCATCTATAAGGACGGTGTGACAGCGGGTGCGCTGATAGGACGCAGGGATGCAGCGGTATTGAATGAAATCACGGACAATCTTGGTATAGGCGAAAGAGGCTATTCGTTCATAATCGGGCCCGACACCAGGTTCTATGCCCATCCGAACAGAAACAACGTTCTCAGCCAGGTTATTGCCCTGGACGATATTCCAAAGAACGGCCCTTTGAAGGATTTCGCCGAAAGCTTAATGGTGCTTGGAGTAGGCAATACCGGAACAATAAGATATGAATATGAGGGAAAGAACCGTATGACAACCATGATTCCGATACCCGGCACCACATGGATACTGGGCATTGGAAATTACGAGGAGGATGTGCTAAAGGACGTAGAAAACCTCTATACATTCTTTAATATTCTCATAGTAGCGGTTTTGATTATTGGAGTTGCCGCAGGGGCGCTTATGGGGATACTCAATGGATTGCCCATTCGTAAGCTGGAGGCTGCCCTGGTGGCCATATCCAGGTATGATTTGACCGGCGATCTGAGCGCAACGCATGCCAAAATAATGTCCCGCTCGGACGAAATAGGCTCCATGGCACGCTCACTGCATACAATGAAGGCCAATATAATGCAGTTAATCCAGGTTGTGGCTGCCGATGCGGAGCATATCGCCTCATCCTCCGAGGAACTGAGTTCAATTACCGAGCAGACATTGGCTACGGCAGATGAAATATCCAAAACCATAGATGAAATAGCCAGGGGAGCCTCGGATCAGGCCAGGCAGACCGAGCAGGGAGCCGTAGCCACCAACCGCCTGGGTGACCTGATAGCCGGCAACCAGAAGTATCTTAGCGCGCTGAACGAGTCGATAAACCATGTAAGCGGATTATCTGACGACGGAATAGTCACGGTTCAGGATCTCAGCAGGAGAAACGACGAATCCGATGCCGCTTCGAAAAGGATTTACAGCATGGTTGTCGAGACCGACAGGAGCGCCGACAGGATTAGGGTTGCAAGTGACATGATTAAGAGCATTGCCGCCAAGACAAACCTGCTTGCCCTCAATGCCGCAATTGAGGCTTCCAGGGCCGGCGAAGCGGGCAAGGGATTTACAGTGGTGGCGGACGAGATAAGAAAACTGGCGGAACAGTCCAACCGGTATACGGATGAAATATCCGCAATCATCAGCGAGCTTCTGAAGAATACGGGCGATTGCGTAAAGGTGTTTGATGAAGTGGCCAAGATCATGGAATCCCAGACCATAAGCGTAAAGAACACGATCAATAATTTCTACGGGATCCGGGATGCGATAGATAAAATCAGATCCATTATTGAAGACTTGAACACCTCGGGCAGCATCATGAATGTTAAAAAGGAAGAGATGATAGAAGCTATTGAAAGCCTGTCCGCAATATCCGAGGAATACGCTGCCGCAACACAGGAGGTCCTGGCTTCCGTGGAGCTGCAGACCAATTCCATATCTGAAATCACGGGTGCCAGCGAATCCCTGGCCCAGCTGGCATCGGAGCTTCAGATGGAGATAAGCAAATTCAAGTATTAAATCATCCGGGTATGAACATTATAAAGGGAGGTGCGCCGTACGGCACACCTCCGTTTTTTTGTATCTGCAGTTTTCTATTGATTGTCTTCTTCCTCTTCTTCGTCAGCTTCCCTAACTATATCCTCAAGAACCCTAATCAGGTCATGAATGGTATATAACTGGACATTTCTTTCAAGAATAGCGTTCTTTAAGTCAGCAGACAGGGATTCGAACTTTTCTTTTATTTCAGGGGCCACATACGACATATTATACCTCCAAGCTAATTATATAATGTAACTGTATTGCAAATATCTGTTGAATATTATCTGCATAGTCTTGGCATATTATTCATTCTCTTCTTGTGATAGCCTTTTCAATAAGTTATAATTGACATAATTAAAGATAAGCGGTGAAAAGCGCTGACGACAGGGAGTATCAAACGGGAGGGGTATGAATGACAAGAGGCAGTTTCAGGGCCTTGGCCGAATCAAAAATCGTAATACTTGACGGAGCTACCGGAAGCAACCTTCACAAGCTCGGAATGGATCCGGGGAAATGCCCTGAAAAATGGATGATTGAGAATTCCGATAAGGTCATAGACCTTCAAAGAAGATATATTGAAGCGGGAACGGATATCCTGTTCGCCCCCACCTTTACAGCCAACAGGTTAAAGCTGAAGGAATACGGCATGGAGGGTGAAATCGCGCGCTTTAACAGGGAACTGACAAGAATCAGCAGGAAAGCCGTTGAATTATATAACCGGAACAGTAACGGTGCAAGGAAAGTATATGTCGCGGCCGATATGACCATGACGGGTGAAATGGTTGCCCCGGCTGGGAAGCTGTCCTTTGAAGAGCTTGTAAACATCTACAAGGAACAGGCCGCATATATCCTTGAGGAAGAACCGGACCTTTTTGTCATTGAGACGATGATGAGCCTCCAGGAATGCAGGGCGGCCCTGCTTGCCGTCCGCGAGCTGTGCGACCTTCCGGTAATGGTATCACTGACATACCAGGAAAACAACCGCACCCTGCACGGAACGGATCCGGTGACCGCAACGGTTGTTCTGCAGGCAATGGGAGCCGACGCGGTAGGAGTTAACTGCTCGACAGGACCCGACAGGATGCACGATATAATAAGGCAGATGAAAAATGTGGCCCATGTCCCGATATTGGCAAAGCCCAATGCCGGAATCCCGTTTCTTAAGGACGGGTCCACGGTGTTTCCGATGGGACCCGAAGAATTTGCAGCGGAAATGAAGAATCTTATCCTGGAAGGCGCGGGAATAGTCGGCGGCTGCTGCGGAACCACTCCCGGGCATATCGGGCGGCTTTCAGAGACGGCAAAAGATCTTCCACTGCCCAAGATAAGCAATGTACACTGCAGGGCGCTGACCACGGAGACAAGAACGGTTCCGATAAATATAAGCGGAAGGTTCATGGTGGCGGGAGAAAGGATTAATCCCACGGGAAAGAAAGCGCTACAGGCCGCATTGAAAGAGGGCCGCTTTGCTCCGATTGCGGAAATGGCCTGCGAACAGGCGGAGCAGGGAGCCGATTTCCTTGATATAAACGTGGGAATGGGCGGCATAGACGAGAAAGAAGCCATGCTCGGAGCCATACAAGAGGTCATAAGGGCTGTCGATGTGCCTCTCCTGATAGACACAAGCAATCCGGATGTCATGGAGGCGGCCTTAAGGATTTATCCCGGCAGGGCCTTGATTAATTCCATTTCCCTGGAGAGCGCAAAGGTTGACAGGCTTCTTCCGCTTGCCAAAAAATACGGTGCAATGTTCATTCTGCTTCCCATATCGGACAGAGGGCTGCCGAAGGACGTTGACGAGAGAATCGGTATAATACATGAAATAATTGATAAAGCATATGAAATAGGCCTTACAAAAGAGGATATAATAGTGGATGGCCTGGTAACCACCGTTGGTGCCAATCCAAGAGGCGCTGTCGAAACCTTGGAAACCATCAGGTACTGCAGGGAAAAGCTTGGCATGGGGACAATTATCGGCTTGTCCAATATTTCCTTCGGGCTGCCGGGCAGGCAGCATATTAACAGCACATTCCTGGCATTTGCAATACAGGCAGGACTTACCATGGCCATTGCAAATCCTTCCCAGGACTTGCTTATGAATACCGCTCTGGCTTCGGATCTGCTTCTTGGAAAGGATGGAGCGGCCGATAGGTATATAGAAAATGTTGTTGAAATCAAGATGCAGTCCGAGGCATCGGACAAGGGAAGGAAGGGCGGCACCGAGACTGAAAGGAACGGCAAAGCGGTGGAAACTGCATGGAAGCCGGGCGGCACAGAACGGGAAAATGCGGATAAGCCGGGCAAATCGGAGCAATGCAGGCAGGACATATACCGAGCGGTACTAAAGGGCAAAAAAGAGGATATCGTAAACCTGGTCGGGAACGGTCTTGCCCTGGGCCTTTCTGCAGGCGATCTGCTTGACGGAGTGCTTATTCCCGCCATCAATGAGGTCGGAAGGCTGTTCGACAGCCAAAGGTATTTTCTTCCCCAGCTTATATCGGCTGCCGAAACAATGAAGCTTGCAGTAGATTATCTTGAGCCGATGCTTGCCGAAGCCACAAACGGTGAAAAAAACCGGGGAACGGTAGTCGCAGCCACCGTTGCGGGAGATATTCACGATATAGGCAAGAACCTGGTAGTCCTGATGTTAAAGAACTACGGATACCGTGTCATAGACCTCGGAAAAGACGTGGATACGGACCTGATTATACGGACCGCCAGGGATGAGAATGCGGATATCATTGCATTATCCGCCCTTATGACCACAACCATGGTTGAAATGAAAAGGGTAATTGAAAAAGCACGGTCGGCGGGCTTAAAATCAAGGATAATCATCGGAGGAGCTGTTGTAACGGAAAGCTATGCCGTGGAAATAGGCGCGGACGGATATGCTCCGGATGCCCGTTCCGCCGTAGACCTGGTCAAACAATTGATAAATTGAGTTGATATAATATAATAAATTCATGAGAGGAGACATTATGGCGGTATTTGATGAACAGGGAAAAGTAAATGTTGATGTCATTATTCCCATATACCGTCCGGACGACAAGCTTTATTCGCTTTTATCCATGCTGGAGAAACAATCGCTAAAGCCGAAAAACATTTTTATTCTTCGGACTTATTCCGATAAAGCCGCACATGACGGGTTCAAAGCCCCCGACGGATATGGCATAGATATGCATATCCATTATATTGAAAAGAAGAATTTCGACCATGGCGGCACCCGCAGGTACGGGGCGAGCCTTTCATCGGCGGATGTTCTTATGTTTATGACCCAGGATGCTGTACCTGTGAATGAATTTCTTATTGAGGAGCTGGTCAGGCCATACAAGGACAACCGGGTGGCTGCCACCTATGCAAGGCAGGTGCCCGAAGCAAACGCGGATATAATTGAGCGGTTTACACGGGAGTTTAACTATCCGAAAGAAAGCATGATCAAGTCCCTCAAGGATTTGGACAGGCTTGGAATAAAGACGTATTTTTGCTCAAATGTGTGCGCAACCTATAGAAGGGACATATATGAAAAGCTGGGCGGATTTGTAGATAAAACCATTTTCAACGAGGATATGATAATGGCTCATGCCATAATACATGCGGGATACATGATCGCATACAGGGCGGAGGCCATGGTGGTGCATTCCCATGTATATTCCTATCTTCAGCAGTTTTCCAGGAACTTCGACTTGGGGGTATCCCACAGGCAGTATGCGGATGTGTTTCTTAAGGTCAGATCGGAAAGCGAGGGCATGCGCTTGTTCAAAAGCACCCTGCGGTACCTGGTTGACCGTAAGGAGTACCTGCTCATACCGGACCTGGTTTTATGCACGGCTTTTAAATATATGGGGTATAAGCTGGGCGTGAATTATCACAGGCTTCCCAGGGAGATTGTGCTGCGCTGTACTATGAACAAGGACTATTGGAATGACGGTTTTCGGAATGCAAGGCAATAGGAGAAAGTGGCATGGATAATGTTTCAATCGTAATGGCAACCTATAACGGCGAAAAATATCTCAGAGAGCAGATTGAGTCCATACTGTCGTCGACCTACAAGGACTTTGAGCTTCATATTGCCGACGACGGCTCACAGGATAAGACCATGGAGATATTGGAGCAATACAGGCGGAAATACCCGGACAAAATCCATATCAAAAGGAACGAAGCTAACATGGGTGCCGCGCGGAACTTCCTCAATGCCGTGATGGGCATGACATCGGAATATATCATGCTTTGCGACCAGGATGATGTGTGGAGGATGGACAAGATAGCCCGGGCTATAAAACGCGTAAAGCAGATGGAGGTCCAGTTCGGGAAGGATACACCCATTGCCGTATTTACCGATGCGTATGTTACCGATGAGAACCTTAACATAATACACGATTCCTTTTTCAGATCATGCAGGCTGAATCCCAGGCTGACCGATTTGCCCCACCTGCTTATGGAGAATAAACTGATTGGATGCACGGTCATGATTAACCAGGCGGTTCTGCGTATCCTTCAAAGCGGTCCGCTTCCCGCAAGGGTGAAGTTTCACGACCATTGGCTCGGCTTAATTGCTGCATCGGCCGGAAGAATCGGTTTTATAAAGGAGCCTACCATGCTTTACAGGCAGCACGGGTCAAATGTGGTGGGAAACCGCGGCTATATCTCTTATGTTGCCGACCGTGTCTCAAACATCAGGAAGCAAAGAAAATCCCTGATGGAGCTTTACATGCAGGCGGAGGAGTTTGCATTCCTGTACGGGAGTCATATTGAAAAAGGTAATCTGGAAATAATTAGAAATTTTTCAAGGCTGCATCAATATAATTTTATAAAAAGAAGAATAATGATGATTCGTTACGGATACTTGAAATCCGGCATTCTCCGCAATATTGGGCTGATGATTATTGCATGACAATGCATTATTATGCACTTGACAAACATAGCTGATGTTGCTACAATATCATACAATTTAATATATTTTTGAGACAGCACTAGCCCCAATCCAGTAGAACTGCGGTAGTGGGCTTTTATTATAAGTTACCGTATTAATGCCGCTGTATACATATTGAAAGGAGAATACTATGAGGCGAATGGTATTGTCAATTAAGGTGGATAATACTGCGGGCGTATTAAGCCGTGTATCCGGCCTGTTCAGCAGGAGAGGCTATAACATTGACAGCTTGACCGTTGGTGAGACCCAGGACCCGGCCGTGTCAAGAATGACGGTTGTTGCCCACGGGGATGACCAGATTCTTGAGCAGATAAGAAAACAGCTTCAGAAGCTGGAGGACGTTATTGAGATTAAGGAGCTTGTCAGCGGAGAATCGGTCATTAGGGAGCTTATTCTCGTACGGGTGAAGGCTGACAAGGAGAACCGTCAGGCCGTTATCTCCACAGCAGATATTTTCAGGGCAAAGATTGTTGACGTCGCCCTTGATTCGCTTATGATTGAGCTTACGGGAACGCAGAATAAAATAGATGCATTTATCAAGCTTCTTGAGCCGTTTACCATCCTGGAGCTGGTACGCACCGGTATTACGGGGTTGCCCAGGGGGTCCGGGGACATTTCGGATTTCAATGATTATTAATCGGTACATGGTACCAATAAAATAAATGGAGGAAGAAAGGTTATGGCAAAGATTTATTATCAACAGGACTGCAACCTGTCACTGCTTGACGGGAAAACAGTCGCAATAATTGGTTATGGCAGCCAGGGACATGCTCATGCGCTCAACTTAAGGGATTCGGGAGTTAACGTAATAATCGGTTTGTATGAGGGCAGCAAGTCATGGGCCAAGGCGGAAGCGGCAGGATTTAAGGTATATACGGCTGCGGAGGCGGCCAGGAATGCCGACATAATCATGATTCTAATCAATGATGAGAAGCAGGCAAAGCTTTACAAGGAATCCATTGAACCTAATCTTGAACCCGGCAATGCTCTCATGTTCGCACATGGTTTCTGCATACATTACGGACAGATTATTCCTCCCAAGGATGTGGATGTTATGATGGTTGCTCCGAAGGGACCGGGACATACGGTAAGGAGCCAATACCTGGAGGGACAGGGAGTTCCCTGCCTGGTTGCCGTACAGCAAAATGCCACCGGCAAGGCTTTTGACCTGGCACTGGCATACGCGCTGGGAATCGGCGGGGCCAGGGCTGGCGTGCTTGAGACCACGTTCAGGGAGGAGACCGAGACGGATCTCTTCGGTGAACAGGCGGTACTGTGCGGCGGTGTAACCCAGTTGATGAAGGCCGGATTCGAGGTACTGGTTGAGGCCGGCTATGACCCCGCAAACGCTTATTTCGAATGTATCCACGAGATGAAATTAATCATTGACCTGATCAATGAAAGCGGATTTGCGGGAATGAGGTACTCCATATCCAATACCGCTGAATATGGTGATTACATTACTGGTCCGAAGATCATAACCGAAGAAACGAAGAACACCATGAGAAAGGTTCTGGCCGACATCCAGGACGGAACCTTTGCCAAGAACTGGCTTCTTGAGAACCAGATCGGCTGTCCGAACTTCCTCGCAAAGAGAAGAATTGAAGCACAGCATCCCCTGGAGAAGGTCGGTGCCGAGCTCCGCAATATGATGAGCTGGACCAAGAAGAAAAAGCTGCTTGATGAATAATGAACATATCGTTACAGGCTGACTCAAATCATGAACCGCATACAAGCATTACAGGAATGATTTGGGCCAGCCGTTATTTTTTAGAAAAATTTAAACTAAAACCTTTTATTTTAATATAAATTCAGGTATAATTAATCTTGTATTTTTTACATGGTATAATTGTATACAATTTCAGAACCCCGCAATCCGATTAAAATATTCATGTAAGTACAGGCTTTATTACTAAAGCTTTTAATCTAAACTAAACAGAAAGTGGTGAGGTATTATGACTAACAAAAAGTTACTATCATGGGTGGATGAAATGGTAAAACTGTGCCAGCCCGACCAGGTTTACTGGTGTGACGGCTCGGAAGAAGAGAACCAGCGCCTGTTGAACGAAATGGTCGAATCCGGCATGGCTATAGCGTTAAATCCCGAGAAACGCCCGGGATGCTATCTGTTCCGCAGTGACCCGTCCGACGTGGCTCGTGTTGAGGAAAGAACATTCATTGCCTCTAAGAAACAGGAAGATGCAGGCCCCACCAATAACTGGGTTGATCCTGTTGAGCTTAAGGCGACAATGACAAAGCTGTATACGGGCTGCATGAGGGGAAGAACCATGTATGTCATTCCTTTCTCCATGGGGCCTATCGGGTCTCCAATCTCTAAGATAGGTGTTCAGCTTACCGACAGCCCTTACGTTGTGGTTAACATGAGAATCATGACAAGAATGGGCACAAAGGTTCTTGAAGCGTTGGGTGAGGACGGAGAATTTGTAAAATGCCTTCATTCGGTAGGCGCACCTTTGGAAAAGGGCCAAAAGGATGTTTCCTGGCCTTGCGCTCCGATGGAGCAGAAGTACATCAGCCATTTCCCCGAAGAGAAAATGATTTGGTCCTATGGCTCCGGCTACGGCGGAAACGCTCTTCTGGGCAAGAAATGCTTCGCTCTGCGTATTGCCTCCGTACAGGCCCGTGAAGAGGGATGGCTTGCGGAGCACATGCTTATATTAAAGATTACCTCTCCCGATGGAGATGTGAAGTATATAGCAGGCGCATTCCCGAGCGCGTGCGGCAAGACCAACCTCGCAATGTTGATTCCTACAATTCCGGGATGGAAGGTTGAAACAATCGGTGACGACATCGCGTGGATGAAGTTCGGCAAGGACGGAAGACTGTATGCAATCAACCCTGAAGCAGGCTTCTTCGGTGTTGCTCCGGGAACATCAATGTCCTCCAATCCGAACGCAATGCACACCATTGAGAAGAACACGATATTTACAAACGTTGCCCTTACTGATGACGGAGACGTATGGTGGGAAGGCATCGGCGGCGAAAAACCGGCTCATTTGATTGACTGGCGCGGCAATGACTGGACACCGGAGTCCACTACTCCGGCAGCCCATCCGAATGCAAGATTTACGGCGCCTGCAAGTCAGTGCCCTGCCATCGCCGACGAATGGGAGAAGCCCGAAGGTGTGCCTATAAGCGCCATCCTGATTGGCGGCCGCAGGCCCAGCACTATTCCGTTGGTTAATGAAAGCTTTGACTGGGAGCATGGAGTATTCCTTGGCTCAATAATGGGCTCCGAGATAACGGCAGCCACCATTTCCGACAACATCGGCAAGGTACGCCGTGATCCGTTTGCCATGCTTCCGTTCTGCGGATATCATATCTGCGATTACTTAAAGCACTGGCTTGAGATAGGCAAGAAGACTGACAGCGACAAGCTGCCCAAGATATTCTACGTCAATTGGTTCCGCAAGGACAAGGACGGAAGATGGTTGTGGCCGGGATTTGGCGACAACAGCCGTGTACTGAAGTGGATTATCGAAAGAGTGAACGGCACTGGCAAGGCCGTCAAGACCGAGATCGGCTACCTGCCTGCAAAGGGTGCCATTGATACGACCGGGCTTGACATCAGCGAAAAGGATATGGAAGAGCTTCTCCATGTATACAAGGATGAATGGCTGCAGGAGGTTGCTTCCATCAGACAGCATTATGCCAACTATGGCGAGAAGCTGCCGAAAGAGCTGATGAACCAGCTTGATGCGCTGGAGGCAAGACTGAGGGCATAGCCCGACGGCGATGCCGATATGGACTGTAATGAATATTGCGGGTACATGCAGAAATAAAACCCCGCAAAAGTATATGTATCATGATTTATATATCCCAAGCGGGCATAAAATGTCTGCTTGGGATTTTTTCAAATCGGGACATAAGTCTTTTCAAAGGCGCATAAACGCATGCAATTCGATGAACCTAACCGGTATCCGCCCTTTTTTGATAATTAGTATTTGTGATGTATATATGTATGTGTTAAAATGGTCCATAAGAATGAAGCATTATTATATAATGCTAGGTTTTTAAACGGCATTTTCATGCTGTAATCTTTGAATGAAAGACTGGAGGCACATTATGCGGAAAATAAGAATAGGCATACTGGGATATGGAAATTTAGGCAAAGGCGTGGAAGTCGGTATAAGCCAGAACAAGGATATGGAGCTGGTCGGAGTCTTCACAAGAAGAAATCCCGATAAGATTAATACACTGAAGGAGGATACCAAGGTTTATCATATAGATAAAGCCGGGGAAATGACCGATATTATAGATGTAATGGTTCTGTGCGGCGGAAGCAGGTCGGATATTATGACGCAGGGGCCCGAATTTGCCGCAATGTTTAACACTGTGGACGGGTTTGACACCCATGCAAAAATCCCGGAGTATTTTGAGGCTGTAAATAAGGCGGCTCTAAACGCGAAGAAAACCTGCATAGTATCCAGCGGATGGGATCCCGGACTGTTTTCAATAAACCGTCTTTATGGCGAAGTATTCCTGCCTGAGGGGAAGGGCTATACCTTCTGGGGCAAGGGTGTAAGCCAGGGACATTCGGATGCCATAAGAAGGGTGGAAGGAATTCAGGATGCCAGGCAGTATACAATACCGATTGAGGAAGCGTTGAACAGGGTCCGCAGCGGGGAAATGCCCGAGCTTACCGCCAGGCAGAAGCATCTCCGTGAATGCTTTGTAGTGGCGAAGGAAGGGGCGGATTTAAAGAAAATTGAGGATGAAATTAAGAACATGCCCGATTATTTCCGGGATTATGACACGATAGTTCATTTCATATCACAGGAGGAGCTTGACAGGGACCATGGCAGGCTTCCCCACGGAGGAATTGTTATTCACAGCGGAAAGACCGGTCTTCACCATGAGAACACCCATGTTGTGGAGTACAGCATAAAGCTGGATTCCAACCCGGACTTTACCGCAAATGTGCTGCTGGCATATGCCAGGGCGGCTTACCGTTTGAACAGGGAGGGCAGCTACGGGGCCAAGACCGTGTTTGATGTTGCGCCCGCTTATCTGTCCGCCAAATCAGGTGAGGAGCTTAGAAGAACATTGTTATAGTTACCGGTAAAAGCATTTCGTTATAAAAAGCAAAGGAGGAAATCATGTCAAAAGTAAGCGGTATTTCAGGTTCACAGCCGGTTGATTATAATGGCAGGAGCAATAAGGCAAGCCAGGCGGACGGCGGAAGCTTTGCGTCCTTCATGGAAGAAAGCATAGACCTGGATGATATATTTGAACGGGCATCCCGGAAATACAATGTGCCGTTGAACCTGCTCAAGGCAATAGGAAAGGCGGAATCCGATTTTAATCCCAATGCGGTTTCAAAATCCGGGGCACAGGGTGTCATGCAGCTTATGCCGGGAACCGCCGCGGACCTGGGGGTAACCGATGCCTTCGATCCTGAGCAGAATATCATGGGCGGGGCAAAGCATTTCGCATACCTGATGAAGCTGTATGACGGCGATATAAAGCTTGCTCTTGCGGCATACAATGCGGGAACCGGAAATGTGAAAAAATACGGCGGCATACCTCCGTTTGAAGAAACACAAAACTATGTGGTCAAGGTCATGAGATACATGGAGCAGGACTTTACAGCCGGAACGGTAAAGGCGACAAGAGCCGGGATGGCAGCAGGTGCCGATATTACGGTTTCCGGCAGTGCGCCTGTAAGATCGGCAATGCCGGATTGGCATATCCCGCCGGCATTTCCTTCCGGTAAGATAACCACGGATAATGGGGCCGACATGCTTGATCTGCTGTTTTCATATTCGGATTATATGAGATTCATCGATATATTCTTAAAATACAACGATGGTCTGTAAACCACCGAAGACGGCATTACTTAACCACAAGAAAGTGTTTCTTGTGGTTTTTTTAAAAGGGGTGGTCAATATGGCACTGATAACGGTGAAGGATCTGTCCTTCAGTTACGATACGGCTTACGATATGATATTTGAGAATGTCAGCTTTCAGATTGATACGGACTGGAAGCTTGGCTTTATAGGAAGAAACGGGCGGGGCAAGACGACATTCCTTAATCTGCTGATGGGCAGGTATGAGTACAGGGGTACCATAATCGCTCCAGTCGATTTTGATTACTTCCCGTTTGAAGTTGAGCATGAGGGGAAGAACACCCTGGAGGTTATGAAGGGTATAATTGCTCCTTTCGATGAATGGGAAAAGGAAATGGAGGAGTGTTTAAAAAGAAGCCAGGCCGTGGCTGATGAAAAAGAATCATCGGCAGGCGGCAATGAACCTGGATCGGAGGGTCCGGATGAGTCCTATTGCTTGAAAAGGTATGGAGAGCTGCAGGAATTATACCAGAAGCATGACGGGTATATTATTGACGAGCTTATAGAAAAGGAGATTGGAAAGCTTAAAGTCGACCTGTCGGTTCTATCCAGGCCGTTTTCCACGTTAAGCTTTGGTGAACGCACCAAGGTAATGCTTGCATCGCTGTTTTTAAAGAAGAATAATTTCCTTCTTATTGATGAGCCTACGGATCACCTGGACATGGAAGGAAGGGACGTTCTTGCGGATTATTTAAATTCGAAAAGCGGATTTATCCTGGTCTCCCATGACAGGGCGTTTCTGGACAGGTGCATAGACCATGTGCTTTCAATCAACAAGGCCAATATAGAGGTGCAGAAGGGAAATTATTCGTCCTGGTACCACAATAAACTTCTGAATGACAATTATGAGATTGAGAAAAACAAGCAGCTTAAGAAAGATATAGACGGCCTTAACAAGTCGGTGTCAAGAATAGCGGGATGGTCGGACAAAACAGAAGCTTCAAAAATTGGGAGCCATACATTTGACAGGGGCTACGTGGGGCATAAATCCGCCAAGATGATGAAGCGGGCCAAGGCAATTGAAAACAGGCTTAACGAAGCCATAGAGGAGAAAAAGTCGCTGCTTAAGAATATTGAACAGTCGGAACATCTTAAGATGAACATCCTGCCCTTCCACAGCAAAAGGTATGCGGAGCTTAAGGATGTCAGCCTGTTCTACGGGGATAAAAGGATAGCTTCGGGCATCGACCTTCATATAAGAGCCGGTGACCGCATAGCCATAAGAGGAAAAAACGGGGCCGGCAAATCAACGCTAATAAAGCTGCTTCTTGGTGAGGATATAAAATATACCGGCAGTTTTTTCATGGCAAGGGGACTTAGGATATCCTATGTATCCCAGGACACGTCCCGGCTGGAAGGGAACCTCAAGGATTTCTCACTAAGATACGGGCTGGATGAGACGATATTCAAAACCGTCCTGCGGCAGTTGGATTTTAAGAGGGACCAGTTTGACAAGGATATCGGGGATTTCAGCCAGGGGCAGAAAAAGAAGGTGCTTCTTGCTAAAAGCCTATCGGAGCCGGCTCATTTATTCCTGTGGGATGAACCGTTAAATTATATAGATATCTTTTCAAGGCAGCAGATAGAAGACCTGATACTGAAGTACGGTCCAACCTTGGTGTTCGTAGAGCATGACAGGTTATTTGCTGAAAAGATTGCGACCAGGGAACTGTACCTGGGATAGGGGGTTTCGGAACGGCAAACAGGCCAACGGACGGCCGGAACATATAAAATATGTTTGAGAGGTTTGGATATGATTAATACTATAATACTTGACATAGGAAACGTATTGGCAGGATTTGATTACAGGGCATACCTGAAAGATAAGGGCTTCTCGGGCGACATGCTTGAGAGGCTCTGCAGGGCAACGGTTGAAAACGGGCTGTGGAGGGAGATTGACCGGAGCGCAAGTGAAACGATGGACGAGAGCCTGGTAGCGAAGTTTATGGCCTTCGACCCGGAGATAGCCGGGGCAATAAGAGATTTCATGTTCAGCACCTACGAAATTGCAAAAGAATACGGTTATGCCCCGGGCTTTGTAAAGAGCCTGAAAAGAAACGGCTATAAGGTTTACCTGTTATCCAACTACGGAAAGGCAAACTTCAAATATGCCAAGGATAACTTTGACTTCTTCAATTACGTGGACGGAGGCGTAATATCATATGAAACCGGCTTTGTGAAGCCGGAGGCAGGGATTTATAAAGCAATTATACATAAATACGATATAAAGCCGCAGGAAGCCGTGTTCCTTGATGATGTCGAGGCGAATGTCCTGGCTGCCTCCGCTTTGGGGTTTCATACAATACATTTTAAAAACCTGGATCAGGCCATAGAGGAGCTCAAGCATCTTGGCGTCAAAATTGATTATAAACAAGTGTAGTTATTAAGGCATGGTGACAGGTACTTCGATGTAAAGACAGCTTTTACACATAAAAAGTGTACGGGCTGTCTTTTTATGTCCGCCGTTAAGCCCTGAATGATTTGCCCCGATTTGAACATAATACATAAGTGTGCATTATTTCCGAATGATAACGGCAGCAGGAGGTTGTTATGGACAAGACCATCATGGGGATTGATATCGGTTCCACCACCGTTAAGATTGCGGTGCTTGAAGGCAGAAAAACGGTTTACATGGCATATGAGCGGCACTACTCCGATATGGTTAATACCGTTGTAAGGATGATAAAAGACTGCTACGGGGAGCTTGGGGATATAAGCTGTCATGCAGCGGTAACGGGCTCCGGCGGGCTTTCAATTTCAAAATGGCTTGGCCTGCCCTTTGTGCAGGAGGTGATTGCGTGCAGCCGTGCCGTACGGGAGTTTATTCCCCATGCCGATGTGGTTATAGAGCTTGGGGGTGAGGATGCCAAGATAACATATCTAAAAGGCGGAATCGAACAGAGAATGAACGCCAGCTGTGCCGGAGGCACCGGAGCATTCATAGACCAGATGGCTGCCCTTCTTAATACGGACGCCCTGGGATTGAATGAATACGCAAGGCACAGCAAAGTCATATATCCCATTGCCTCAAGATGCGGGGTATTTGCCAAAACGGACATACAGCCCCTTTTAAATGAAGGAGCAAGGAAGGAGGACATAGCGGCTTCCATATTCCAGGCGGTGGTCAACCAGACCATCGGAGGCCTGGCCTGCGGCAAGCCCATACGGGGCAGGGTGGCATTCCTTGGCGGGCCCTTTTATTTTTTACCCGAATTAAGAAAGCGGTTTATGCTGAGCCTTAAGGACTGCAAGGAAGCCATCTGCCCTGATAACTCCCAGCTTTATGCGGCCATGGGAGCAGCCCTGTCGGCGGCGAAAGAAAAGCCTGTCAGGCTATGTGAGCTTTATAACCGGGCACAAGGCATAAAAGGGAAAAAGGATGAAGAAAGCAAGGCCTTGGCGCCGTTGTTTACAAGCCATGAAGAATATGAAGCCTTTAAGAAAAGGCATGCCCTTGCAGGGGCCAAGCGCGGCTGCCTGGCCGGATACAGGGGAAGAACGTATCTTGGAATCGATGCCGGTTCCACCACCACCAAGGCCGTGCTGATCGGTAAAGACGGGGAAATCCTGTATTCAAGGTATTGCAGCAATGAGGGCAGCCCGCTTAATAAGCTGGCAGCCATACTTAAGGACTTATACGGCAAGCTCCCAAGGGAAGCCGTCATATCGAAAGCCACGGTGACCGGTTACGGGGAGGCATTGATAAAGGCGGCGTTTCACGCGGATTTCGGCATTATCGAAACCCTTGCCCATTACAAGGCGGCACGGTTTTTTCAGCCCGAAGTGGATTTCATTCTGGATATAGGAGGGCAGGACATGAAATGCCTTCGGATAAAGGACGGCGCCATTGACAGCATACTGCTGAATGAAGCCTGTTCTTCAGGCTGCGGATCATTTATAGAGAGCTTTGCTTCATCTCTTGGAATGACCGTGGAGGAATTCTCCGGGCTTGGCCTTTTTGCCGCGGCTCCGGTGGATTTGGGAACCAAATGCACGGTATTTATGAATTCGAAGGTAAAGCAGGCGCAGAAGGAAGGAGCCGGCATACCGGACATATCCGCGGGGCTTGCCTATTCCGTGATTAAAAATGCCCTGTATAAGGTCATCAAGCTTAGGGATGACGTTGTGCCCGGAGTGAAAATAGTGGTGCAGGGAGGGACCTTTCATAATGACAGCGTGCTTCGGGCCATGGAGCTCATACTTGGAAAAGAGGTGGTCCGACCGGAGATTGCGGGCCTTATGGGGGCTTACGGAGCGGCGCTGTACTCAAGGGAGAATGATGAGGGCGCATTGAACCGGACTGCGGATTTTGAGGACCCGGAGGATGTTAATAAGGCAAGGTCGTGCATATTGACAGAAGAGGAGCTTTCCGGTTTCAGCATGACATCCTCCTGCAAAAGGTGCGATAAATGCACCAACCACTGCCTACTTACCATAAATACATTTTCCACAGGAGAAAGCTTTATAACCGGAAACAGGTGCGAAAAGGGCGCGGGCAAGGAGGCGGCAGGCGGGGAAAAGCTGCCCAATATTTACGATTACAAGTATCGGCGGACCTTTGCCTACCGGCCGCTTCCCATAGATAAGGCCAAACGGGGAGTTATTGGTATTCCAAGGGTTTTGAACATGTATGAGAATTACCCGTTCTGGTTCACCATGCTTACGAGCCTTGGCTTTCGTGTAGTTCTTTCGCCGAAATCGGATAAAAGCATATATGAGAAAGGGCTGGAGACCATCCCCTCGGAATCCGCATGCTATCCCGCAAAGCTTTGCCACGGCCACATTATTAGCCTTATTGAAAATGGCGTGGACACAATATTCTACCCCTCCGTGGTCTATGAGAAGAAGGAGTATAAGAATGTCCAAAACCACTATAATTGCCCCATTGTCATTTCATATCCCGAAGTTGTCAGGAACAATATTGATGAAATCAAGTCCGGACAAGTAAGATTCATATCGCCGTTTTTATCCCTTGACGACGAAAAGGTTCTGGCAAAAAGGATTTGCGAAGAGTTTTCGCAGTTCGGGGTAACATTGGATGAAGCAAAAAAGGCCGTAAAGGAAGCCTGCAGGGAAAGGGAGCGTTACAGGCAGGATATCAGGAATAAAGGTGAAGAGACACTTAGGCTGCTGAGAAAGAGCGGAAAAAAGGGCATAATACTGTGCGGCAAGCCTTACCATGTGGACCCTGAAATAAATCACGGCATTGCCGAGCTCATATCGTCATACGGGCTTGCGGTGCTGACCGAGGACAGCGTGGCCCATCTGGCCGGCCTTAACTATAAGCTTCGTGTTGTTGATCAATGGACGTACAATTCCAGGCTTTACAGGGCTGCAAACCTGGTATGCGGAGAGCCTGACCTTGAACTGGTCCAGTTAAATTCCTTCGGATGCGGCCTTGATGCCGTGACATCGGACCAGATAGGGGAAATTCTCGCGTCCGCCGGAAAGCTTTACACCATAATAAAGATTGACGAGGGCAGCAACCTTGGCGCCGCAAGAATCAGGATCAGGTCCCTGATAGCGGCGGTTCAGGAAAGGGAAAGGCGGGCATGCCGTCCGGAGAAGAAGGAGATTGACTGGAAGACCCCCCTTTTCACCAGGAAAATGCGCGGTACCCATACAATTCTTGCTCCCCAGATGGCCCCGATACATTTTGAATTAATCAGGGAAGCCTTAAGGGCAAGCGGGTACAGAATGGATGTGCTGCCTGCAGTTGACCGTCCGGCAATTGACGAGGGGCTGAAATATGTCAATAATGACGCCTGTTATCCTGCGGTAATTCTGGTCGGACAGGTTGTACGGGCTCTTAAATCCGGAAAATATGACCCTAAAAACACTTCGGTGATTATCACCCAAAGCGGAGGCGGGTGCAGGGCGACCAATTATCTTGCCCTGCTCAAGCTTGGCCTTAGACAAGCAGGATTTCCCGATGTCCCGCTGATTTCGGTTAATGCGGCGGGTCTTGAAAGACAGCCGGGGTTTAAGTATTCCGCGGGCCTGCTTAACCGCGGCCTTATGGCGCTTGTTTACGGGGATCTTTTCATGAGGGTGCTTTACAGGACAAGGCCGTACGAAAGGTTTCGCGGCTCCGCAAACATTCTGTTTGAAAAATGGATGGATGCCGCAAAGGATAATGTCAGGAACGGCAGTTACCTGAAATTCAGGTCCAATATCAGGGCAATTATAAGGGATTTTGACATGCTGGAGATATCGGATGTAAAAAAGCCCAGGGTTGGTATCGTCGGAGAAATTTTTCTGAAATACCATCCGACATCCAATAACGATATTGTAAACATTCTGGAACAGGAAGGAGCGGAGGCGGTTGTACCTGATCTTATGGATTATCTCTTATATTCTGCTTATAATGCGAGATTCCGGTACAAATACCTGGCGGGAAAAAAGATGAACATGTGGTTCGGATACCTGGCGGAACGATATATCCGGGGATTCCGCAGGTTCATGGAAATTGAGCTTGAAAAAAGCAGAAGATTCAGCCCGCCGACACCGATTGACGAGTTGGCCGGGATGGCATCCAGAGTTTTGTCTCTCGGCAACCAAACGGGGGAAGGATGGCTTGTGACAGCCGAAATGATTGAATTCATCGAACAGGGGATAGACAACATTATATGTGTGCAGCCGCTTGCCTGCCTGCCGAACCATGTTACCGGAAAGGGGATGATCAAGCCTGTAAAGGAGTTGTTTCCATTTGCGAATATAATTCCGATTGATTATGATCCGGGGATATCCGCCGTAAACCAGCTTAACCGCATTAAGCTGATGCTGGCCAATGCATTTGAGGAAAAAGACAGCCGGCTTTCTTGACATGGCCGTAAGATGAGTGATAAGATTTGATAGGATTTTTAATCAACCCGTCGGAGGGTGGAAGTTGAAGAAAGTATTCGAATACCTTAAACCTTATTACTTTAAGATGTCAATAGGGCTGGCCATAAAGATACTGGGCACCTTCATGGATCTCGGCCTGCCGTGGGTGCTGGCATTTATCATAGACGACATAATTCCGCTTCATAATGTCAACCTGATCCTGTTATGGGGCCTGGTTATGATTGCCCTGTCCATCGGCGCGAGAATCTTCAATATTGTTGCTAACCGCATGGCGTCCAAGGTTGCCAGGGATGCGACTGAAGCGCTTCGGCATGATCTCTTCGGGAAAATTTTAAGCCTGTCGGGAAGGCAGCTTAACCATTTCACCATACCGTCCCTGGAAGCAAGAATGACAACCGACACCTATAATATTCATAATATGATCGGAATGATGCAGCGAATAGGAGTGAGAGCTCCTATTATTTTGACCGGCGGCATAGTCATTACGAGTACGCTGGAGCCGGTGCTTACGCTGATTCTTGTGGGGACTCTTCCGTTTCTTGCCCTTGTGGTATACGTGGTATCTAAAAAAGGAATACCTTTATATACAAGACTCCAGGAAACCACCGACAGGATGACCAGGGTGGTAAGGGAGAATATTACGGGTGTCAGGGTAATAAAAGCCCTGTCCAAGGGTAATTATGAGAAGAACAGGTTTTATCGTATAAACCAGGATGTCGTGGACAAGGAACTGTCAGCCGGCACACTGATGTCCATAACAAACCCCACAATAAATTTCCTCCTGAACATGGGATTAACCCTGGTTGTGGTTGTGGGAGCCTACAGGGTTAACATAGGTGCGTCTGAGCCCGGCAAAATCGTGGCATTCTTATCCTATTTCATGATAATGCTGCATGCGGTCATGGCAATAACGAGAATATTTATCGTATTTTCCAAGGCAACGGCATCGGCCATGCGCATAGCCGAGGTACTGGATACCGATGAGGATTTGAAGGAGATTGACATGGGGCCTGTCAAATCCGAATATCATATACAGTTTGACAATGTTACGTTTTCTTATGCAAAGGAGCCGTGCCTGTCGGGCATAAGCTTCGGAATAAGAAAAGGCGAGAGTTTGGGAATAATTGGTTCAACAGGTTCGGGAAAATCCACCCTGGTGCATTTGCTTCTTCGTTTCTATGATGTTGACAGCGGCAGCATCCGTATTGACGGTGTGGATATCAGAAGCATGAATAAACAGGAACTCAGGAAGAAATTCGGAGTGGCTTTCCAGAACGACGTGCTTTTTGCGGAAAGCATCAGCGAGAACATTAAGCTTGGCAGGGAAATTGATGAGGAACAGGTCTTAAAGGCGGTTTCGGATGCACAGGCCATATCATTCATTGACGAGTATGAGGAAAAGCTGGAACGCATGCTTACCATCAAGGGAAGCAATCTGAGCGGAGGACAGAAGCAGAGACTTCTCATAGCAAGAGCCCTTGCCGGCAATCCGGAGATTCTTATACTGGACGATTCCTCCAGTGCCCTGGATTACAAGACGGATTCGATGCTCCGCTCGGCCATCAGAAAGAACCACAAAGACACCACCAGTATAATCATTGCCCAGAGAATCAGCTCGGTGATGAAGCTGGACAAAATACTGGTGCTTGAGGACGGGCAGATGGCCGGATTCGGAAAGCATGAAGAACTTCTTAAGACCTGTGAGGTATACCGGGAAATTTACCGGTCACAGTTTGGCTGATAGCCGGGATTATTGATTGGAATTGCGGGCTTTATTTTGACAATTCAGATACTGATTAAGAATTACGCCAATGTGAAAAGAGGTGAAACAGATGGCTGCACCGGGTGCGGGAAGGGGCAAGATAAGCGACAAGACCGATAAGCCCAAGGACACAAGATATGTCCTTAAGGGACTTTGGCATTATGTGTCCCATTACAAGATCCATTTGACCATGGCAATACTGCTTTCCATGGGAAGCAACCTGTTTGCGCTGTTGGGTCCGAGGTTTTCGGGACTTGCCATAGATGCCATTGAGCCCGGAAAGGGCAAGGTGGTGTTCGGGACGGTATTTCATTACGTAAAATTGATGGTCCTTTTCTACATAACATCATCAATATTGTCGTATATCCTGTCCGTTTTGATGATACGCTTAAGCCAGAAGACAATCAAGAAAATGAGGGAGGACGTATTCAACAGGCTGGTGGAGCTTCCCGTCAGTTATTTCGACAGTCACCAGGTTGGCGATATTATCAGCAAGTTTTCGTATGATATAGATACGGTCAACACATCGCTGTCATCGGACATAGTCCAGGTATGCGCCAGTGCAATAATGGTTGTAGGTTCGTTTATAATGATGGTTATTATTTCGCCGGTGCTTGTACTGGTGATGCTGGTTACGATACCGCTGGCCTTGCTTTATACCAGGTATATGGCAAAAAAGGTCCGGCCGCTGTTTCACAGAAGGTCCGTAAAGCTGGGGGAGCTTAATGGATTCGTGGAGGAGATGGTATCGGGGCAGATGACCATAAAGGCCTATGCTGCCGAGAACGCAGTAATGGAGCGCTTCGACAGGATGAATAAGGAAACCTCGGATGCATATTACAAGGCCGATTATTACGGCACTATGACAGGACCCACAGTGAATTTCATCAACAACCTGTCCCTGTCGTTAATAACCGTATTTGGCGCCGTTTTATACCTTTTCGGCGGCATCAGCCTCGGCAACATCTCATCCTTTGTACAATACAGCCGTAAATTTTCAGGGCCCATAAATGAAATGGCCAATATCATCAGCGAGCTGCAGTCGGCAATGGCCGCGGCGGAGAGGGTGTTCAGGCTGATTGATGAGGAGCCGGAGCCGGCCGATAAGCCGGATGCTATGGAGCTTACAGATGTGAACGGGGATGTCCGTGCGGAGGGAGTTTGCTTCGGTTACCAACCGGACAAGGTCATTCTTAAGAACCTGTTCCTGCATGCGATTCCGGGAAGCCTGACCGCCATTGTTGGGCCTACAGGTGCCGGAAAGACAACAATAATAAACCTGCTTATGAGATTCTATGATGTGTGGGACGGCGGAATATATGTGGACGGCAATGAAGTCAGGGATGTTACAAGAAAGAGCCTCCGCAAGGCATATGCCATGGTGCTGCAGGATACCTGGCTGTTTTCAGGCACCATATTCGACAACATAGCATATGGCAAGGAAAACGCCACTATGGAAGAGGTGGTGGAAGCGGCCAAAATGGCCGGAATACACTCATACATAAAACGGCTTCCGGAGGGCTACAACACTGTCATCAACGAGGATGGCATGAACATATCCAAGGGGCAGAAGCAGCTTCTAACCATAGCCAGGGCCATGCTGCTTGACGCCAAGATGCTCATTCTGGACGAAGCCACATCCAATGTTGACACCAGGACGGAAATAAAAATCCAGAAAGCCATGCGCAGGCTGATGCAGCAGAAGACCTGCTTCGTAATTGCCCACAGGCTTTCCACCATTCAAGGCGCCGACAATATACTTGTAATCGACCAGGGAGACGTGGTGGAACAGGGAACCCACGAGGAATTGATGAACAGGAAGGGCTTCTATTACAGGCTTTACCAGTCGCAGTTTGATTGATAATGGTGCCTATAATGGTGCTTGACACTTTTTATTTACAATTTCATAAGCAAGGTATCAAAAAACTCCGGATAAGAGATGCTTACGCACTCCGGGTTAAGGATTTCGGTTTCACCGTCGGCGGCAAGGCCTGCTATGGCGAAAGCCATGGCAATCCTGTGGTCCATCCTGCTGTCTATCACGGCACCGTGCAGGGGCTTGCCTCCGTTGATTATCATGCCGTCGTCCGTTGGGATGATATCCGCACCCATATTGGTGAGGTTTTTTGCAATGACCTCAAGGCGGTTTGATTCCTTGACCTTTAGTTCTTCCGCGTTTTTGATTACGGTCTTTCCCTCCGCAAAGCAGGAGAGCACCGCAATTACGGGTATCTCATCTATCAAGGCCGGGATTATGTCTCCGGCTATTTCTACGCCTTTTAGGCTGCTGCTTCTTACATAAATGTCGGCCACCGGCTCGCTGCCGCTTTTTCTTTCGTTCTCAAGCCTTATATCCGCACCCATCATCCGGCATACCCTTATTATGCCGTCGCGGGTCGGATTAATGCCCACATTTTTAATCATAAGCTCGGAGTTGGGGACAATCAGCGCTGCCGCGATAAAGAGCGCCGCGGAGGATATGTCACCCGGCACGCATAATTTCCTTGCCGTAAGCTTCGGCTGAGGAAAAACTGAAGTGGTGGTGCCTTCGGTTACAACCGAAGCTCCAAAATCGGCCAGCATTAGCTCCGTATGGTTCCTTGACACGGCCGGCTCTGTAACGGATGTTTTTCCGTCAGCGAAAAGGCCGGCAAGGAGAACGCAGGATTTAACCTGGGCGGAAGCCACGGGAGAAATGTAATGTATTCCCTTTAAAGTATGACTGTAATTATTGCTGCGGATGGCGGACAGGAAGGCCTGCGATCCGTTGATGCATAACGGGGCGAAGGAATCGTTATTCAGGCTTTCAATGTCAGCGCCCATTTGCTTAAGCGGCGTAAGAATCCTGCCCATGGGCCTTTTTCTTATCGAGGCGTCTCCGGTTAATGTGGACGTGAATTTCTGGCCGCACAAAATGCCGGACATCAGCCGGATGGTGGTTCCGCTGTTGCCCACATCCAGGATGTCGTCCGGTGCGGAAAGACCGTTAAGGCCCCTGCCATGGACAACGACCCTTTTATTATCCATGTCGACGTCAATGGATATGCCGAGCTTTTTAAAACATGAAATCGTGGACAGGCAATCGTCTCCCATGAGAAAATTCTCAACCATGGTGGTTCCTTCCGATAATGCCCCGAGCATGACGGCTCTGTGGGATATGGATTTGTCGCCGGGAACTGTCATGCTCCCCTTTAACGGACCTTTTTTGCGAATAATCATTTCAGGCTCCTCCCAGATATATCCGGATTTATCTAAAAATGGCATAAAAGCTTTATATTCCGGTTCGTTTCATATCACCTGTCGTAAACATGATAATGGCTCTTCCTAAGAAGCTCCTTTGCCTCATTCAGTGATTTTTCATCATAGAATTCAATTCGGAGTACTCCTTCCTGGAACTCCCTGTTATGAATAATTCCTATGTTTTTAATGCTTATGCCGTTCCCGGCAAGCAGGGCGGCAATTGTGGCTATTGCTCCCGCTTCATCAATAATATCGACAAATATCTCGAATACCCTTTGAATCAGGCCGACAGGCCTGTTGGGTATGCTGTTTCTGTATTCACCGGCAGTATCAAACATGCTGTACAGGTAATCGGCATCCATGGCTTCAAGAGCATCGGAGGCATTCTTCAGGTAAATTATATACTTGTCCAGGATGGCCTTTATCGTCCCGGAGTTTGTCAGGCAAATGTTCTGCCACATCTTTGGAGAGGACGAGGCGATTCTTGTAATGTCCTTAAAACCTCCTGCCGCCAGCTGTTTCATCTTGTCCCCCATGTTCTCGGAGTCCCTGATAAGATTCACCAGTTGGGCCGCAATGATGTGGGGCAGATGACTTATGGCCGCCGTTATTTCGTCATGCTCCCCGGGATCAAGAATAATAGGCAGGGAACCCATTTCATTCACAAGACCAAGCAGTGCGTCAAGCTTTGCCGGAGGGGTTTTTCCGGTAGGCGTAAGGATGTAGTATGCATTTTCAAGAAGAAGCGCATAGGAGTGCCTATATCCGGTTTTTTCCGAACCGGTCATCGGATGCCCTCCGATAAACACATCTTCCATGTCAAGCTCTGCTGCCGCGTCATGAATGCTGCCTTTGACACTTCCCACGTCGGTAATGATGCATGAAGGCTTCACCAATCCCTTCAGTTTGCCAAGATATGAAATATTGGCCATAACGGGAGCGCAAAGGAATATGATGTCGCATTCGGGAAATCCCTCGGAAAGGTCCGTGGTTACCCGGTTGAGGATTCCGTCCGACATTGCCTGCGCGAGATCTTCGGACGGAGGATTGCTGTGATAATCATATGCGCATATAATCACATCGGGACGGGAGGCCTTGATTGCCTTGGCAATGGAGCCCCCTATCAGCCCGAATCCTATAAAGCCGATTGTTTTTATTTCAAAACCGCCAAAATCATTAAAATCGCTAAAATCGGAATCCCTGTCTTTCATTTGATTCTCTCCTGAAATACCTGATTAATATCAATCATTCGCGGTATTAAACCCGCATTAATGCCGTTTACATCTTCTTGCCCATCAGTTCCACCAAAGGCTTAAGAGCCGCCATCATGTCCTCGAACTGGTCGAAGGACAGGGATTGGGGGCCATCGCTTAAGGCCTTTGAAGGGTCGGGATGGGTCTCAATCATAAGCCCGTCGGCTCCCGCCGCGATAGCAGCCATTGAAAGGGATTTTACATATGCCCTGACGCCGGCCGCATGGCTGGGATCGACAATAATGGGCAAGTGGCTCTTTTCCCTGATAACCGGAACCGCGCTGATGTCAAGGGTGTTCCTTGTGGCTGTCTCAAATGTCCGGATGCCCCTTTCGCAAAGAACCACGTTCGGATTGCCTGCGGCTATGATATATTCCGCAGCGTTCAGCCATTCGTCAATCGTGGCCGACAATCCGCGTTTAAGAAGCACGGGCATGCCGGTCTTGCCGGCTTCCTTAAGGAGATAGAAATTCTGCATGTTCCTGGCACCTATCTGAAGCATATCCACGTATTTGACAGCCGATTCAATGGCTTCCAGGCTGGTTACCTCGCATACCACAGGCAGCCCCGTTATTTCCCTGGCTTCTTTCATATACGAAAGGCCCTCTTCCTCAAGCCCCTGGAAGGAGTATGGCGATGTCCGGGGCTTGTAAGCTCCGCCGCGGAGGATATGGGCTCCGTACTTCTTGATTTCCAGGGCTGTTGTAAGCAGTTGGTCCCTGTTTTCAACGGCGCAGGGGCCGGCCATGATAACAGCGGTGCCGCCGCCTATGGTCACATTTCCCACTTTAACTATTGTAGGCTCCGGATGGAATTTCTTGTTCGCAAGTTTATAGCTTTCGGTGACGTCAACTATCTTGTCAACCTCGTCATATATGGCAAGGTTATGCTCTTTAAGCCTGGCTTTATCGCCAATAACACCGATTATGGTTACTTCATGACCGGCGGATATGTGGGCCTGCAGCCCGTTTTCCTTAATAAGGTTTTTTATCCGTTCTATCGATTCCTGCCTGGCTTTAGGCTTCATTACTATAATCATAACAACATCTCCCTTTGGTGTCTCTCCTTTAATAACCCTGCAATGGTGTCAGGCACTGCTTCAAATGTTTGTACCGATTATACTCTGTAAAGGGAGTGTTGTCAATATTACATCAGTTTAAAGTGTTACGGTTTAAAGCGATAAAGATGTATTGAATAATTTTACATAGCTATTGTAATAGTTGATTTTATTTAGTAAAATAGACAAAGAGGAAAAGTGGGTAAGAACAAGGACCTGTTTATTACTCTAAAATACTTACTAAATATATAATGGAGGAAAATAGTATGAAGGTTTACACTTCGGACAAGATCCGTAATGTTGTTTTACTCGGCCATGGAAGCTGCGGCAAGACTACCTTGGTTGAAGCCATGGCGTACACGACAGGAATAATCAAACGACAGGGTAAGGTTGAAGAGGGGAACACCATAAGCGATTACGACAAGGAAGAGCAAAAGAGGCTGTTCTCCATCAGCACAACCGTAGTACCGATTGAATATGAGGACGTAAAAATCAATTTCCTTGATACTCCCGGTTATTTTGACTTTATCGGCGAGGTTGAGGAGGCTTTGGCTGCGGCCGACGCGGCAGTTATCGTTGTGTCCGGCAAGGCAGGGGTTGAAGCAGGCGCGATCAAGGCATGGGAGTACTGTGAAAAGCATGGTCTTCCCAGGATGTTTTTCATAACGGACATGGACGTTGAAAACGCAAACTTCAAGGAAGTGGTTGAACAGTTAAGCAATCTGTATGGAAAGAAGATTGCGCCGTTCCATATTCCAATCAGGGAAAGTGATAAGTTTGTAGGTTTCGTAAACGTTGTGAAGATGGCGGGCAGAAAATTCACAACAGGCAGCAATTATGTAGAATGTGACATACCCGCCGACGTACAGGATACCCTGTCCAGCTTCAGAGAGCTTTTACTTGAATCGGTTGCTGAAACAAGCGAAGAATTAATGGATAAATACTTCAGCGGCGAAGAATTCACACAGGAAGAGATTTCCGAGGCTCTTCGTGCCAGTGTTATGGACGGATCAATAGTCCCGGTGCTTATCGGATCGGGCTTGAATGCCCAGGGCACCTCAATGCTCATGCAGGCAATAGTAAAATACTTCCCCGATCCCACAAAGAGAACCATCGCAGGAAAGAATACTGCAACGGACGGAGATTTTGAGGCCAACTATGATTCCGGCAAGCCTTTCTCCGCAAGAGTATTCAAGACCATTGCGGATCCGTTTATCGGCAAGTTCTCTCTGATAAAGGTCTGCTCCGGCGTATTGAAGAATGACACCGCCATGTATAATGCCAATAAGGGCGTTGAGGAAAAGGTCAGCAAGATTTATATTCTCAGGGGCAAGGAGCAGATGGAGGTCAACGAGCTTCATGCCGGAGATATCGGTGCGCTCGGAAAACTGACGGAGACTGCAACCGGCGACACGCTGTCCACCAAGGCAAACCCCGTGGTTTACGGACCGATTGAGATATCCAAGCCTTATACCTACCTTCGTTACAAGACCAAGAATAAGGGCGATGACGATAAAGTATCCCAGGCACTGCAGAAGCTCATGGATGAAGACCTTACGCTTAAGGTCGTCAACGATATAGAGAACAGGCAGACGCTGCTTTACGGCATCGGCGAACAGCACCTGGATGTTGTGGTCAGCAAGCTGGCTGCAAAATACAAGGTTGAAATAGAAGTAATGCAGCCAAGAGTTCCTTATCGTGAGACAATCCGCAAGAAATCAACTGTTCGCGGCAAGCATAAGAAGCAATCCGGCGGACATGGCCAGTACGGTGATGTTGTTATGGAATTCGAGCCTTCGGGAGACCTGGAGAAACCGTACATCTTCGAGGAGAGGATTTTCGGCGGCGCCGTTCCGAAGAACTACTTCCCTGCAGTTGAGAAGGGAATTGCCGAATGCGTACAGAAGGGCCCGTTGGCAGGCTATCCTGTTGTAGGCCTTAAGGCCACACTGATTGACGGTTCCTACCATCCTGTAGACTCTTCGGAAATGGCATTCAAGATGGCTACTTACCTGGCATTCAAGCAGGGCTTCATGGAAGCTTCACCGGTTCTTCTGGAGCCGATTGTAACAGTGAAGGTTGTTGTGCCTGACAGGTACACCGGTGATATCATGGGCGACTTAAACAAGAGAAGAGGCCGCGTCCTCGGAATGAATCCCATGCACGGCAAGCAGGAGATAGTTGCCGATGTTCCGTTGTCAGAGCTGCACGGATATTCCACAGACCTTCGCTCAATGACCGGCGGTATCGGTGAGTACTCATATGAATTCGCAAGATACGAGCAGGCACCTTCCGATGTACAGCAAAGGGTAATTGAGGAAAATGCCAAGCTTGAAGAAAGCGAATCATAATAAATAATATTAATAAATCTAATAAATGCCTAACTTGTAAACCCTTGTCGAATTTGTTAAAATAATTTCGTAATGTGAATGAAATATTAGAACAATTTACCAATCCGACATCCGGTAAACGTAGTAAACGCTCCTGAATAATACTAAATCAAAGTATGTTTGGGAGCGAACGTTTTTCAATGTATTATACCGGGCGGAGCAAAGCGTATAATCAGGGCTTTTGGGAGAATCATCCATGGTTCTCTTGAAAAATAATAAATTATAAAAAGGAGAATAAGTATGGAAAAGTTTTTCAAGCTTAAGCAGCATGGTACTACTGTATCGAGAGAAGTGCTTGCCGGTGTTACAACATTCTTTGCCATGGCTTACATCATCTTTGTTAACCCGGATATTCTCTCAAACGCAGGAATGCCTAAAGATGCCGTATTTTTAGCAACAATTATCGCATCGGTAATCGGTACTTTGGTAATGGGCCTGTTCGCAAATGTACCTTATGCTCAGGCGCCCGGTATGGGTCTGAACGCATTCTTTACTTTCACCGTTGTTCTGTTGCTGGGTTACACATGGCAGCAGGCTTTGTCAATGGTATTCATCTGTGGTATCATCAACATCATAATTACAGTCACAAAGATCCGCAAGCTTATTATTAAGGCGATACCTGAAAGCTTGCAGAATGCTATCGGCGGCGGTATAGGCATATTTATAGCTTATATAGGTTTGCTGAACGCCGGACTTATTAATTTCAGCAGTGTTCCGGCACTTACCGAATTCAACAAAAGAGGTGCCATATTAACACTTATTGGAATTATCATTACCATTGTTCTCCTTGTTCTTAAGGTTAAAGGAGCTATATTCATCAGCATTATTGTTACAACCATCATTGGCATACCCATGAAGGTTGTTGATCTGTCAAGTGTTTCACTTGCATCCGACCTGGCCAAGCCTTTCAAGGAGCTGGGAAACACATTCGGAGTAGTCTTCACCAACGAAGGCATTGGCTCCCTGTTCAGCGATCCTGCAAAGATTCCTCAGGTTCTCATGACCATATTCGCATTCAGCTTGACAGATACATTTGATACAATCGGAACATTCATCGGTACCGGCAGAAGGTCCGGTATATTCGACGAGGCCGATGAGAAGGCTCTTGAGGAAAGCACAGGCTTCAAGTCCAAGATGGACAAGGCCCTGTTCGCAGACTCAATCGCAACATCCATCGGTGCAATATTCGGTACATCCAACACCACTACCTACGTTGAAAGCGCAGCAGGTATCGAGGCAGGCGGACGCACCGGTTTAACCTCTGTTGTAACTGCATTACTGTTCATACTGAGCATATTCCTTGCTCCTATAATCGGTATCGTTCCTTCCGAGGCTACCGCTCCTGCACTGATTGCCGTTGGTATTATGATGGTTGCTGCATTCAAGAATATTGATTGGACCGACTTTGATGTAGCTGTTCCCGCATTCTTTGCTTCAATATTCATGGCTCTTACCTACAGCATTTCCAACGGTATCGCAGCAGGCTTCATCTTCTACTGCATAGTCAAGGTATTAAAGAAGGAAGCCAAGGATGTAAGCCCTGTACTGTGGGTTGCTTCCCTGCTGTTTGTACTTAACTTCGTTGTACTTGCAATTCTGTAATGCAAGGTATAATAATCAGGTTTTGAACGGCAACAAGCCGTTTACGATAAGGCAGGTTTGAATACGGCAAACCTGCCTTAATTTTATATTCTTGTCTTGTATAATTACAGGAAGGCGTTAAAACAACATCGCCTTCTTTTTTTGCGCAAATATGCATGTATATATTAATATGCACATTTATGCACATACGTGTACATATGTGCATATACGGCATACATAAAGCTTAATACGTTCAAAAAAGGTTCATATAGGTTCATAAAACATTCGTTTAGTCACAAAATAATCACAAAAAGCTTGACATTTAACTAATAATCAGCTAAAATTGAGCTAAAAGTGAACGATTTCTTATCTAAATGCATTTCTTATTTACGTCTTTTTTGACTATGGTAATCCGCTGCGGATAGATTCATATCTGCGGCAAAAAATAAGATTATTTTATATTAGGAGGAGAAAAAGATGAAAAAGGCGAGAAAAATTATCGCAATCCTGCTGGTATTATCTATGTGCTTTGCCATGGCTGCATGCTCAAAGGGCTCAAATGGCGACAAGAATACCGGCGGCAACTCTAATGTCAGCGATGAAGCTGGTGACAACAAAGGCGGTACATCAAAAGACGAGAAGAAGAAATTCCTATTCTTCACGGCGTTTATTGGTGACTTCGGTCTGTCCGACATGGGACACAGGGCTGCAAAGGAAATTTGCGAAAAGTACGGTTATGAACTGACCCTGGTTGAGTACGGTTCATACGATGCCGCTCTTGCGGTAAACAGTTTCTGGGATGCGCTTGAAACTTCCAAGTACGACGTATTCTTCGGACCGGATTGGTACATAGCAGATATACTTAATGATGCTGCTGCCCAGTATAAGGATACTACATTCATCCTGTACGATACCGGACGAGACACCAATTATGTCGGTGACAACATTTATGGCATTTCATTTGCCCAGAACGAAGGTTCCTTCATGGTAGCACTGCTTCAGGCACTGATGACAAAGAAGGGCAAGATTGGCGTTCTTTCCAGTGACAGCCCTATTCTGAACGACTTCAGTACCGGCTGGCTTGCGGGCGCAAGATATGCAAAAGAACAGCTTGGCCTCAATATTGACTATTTGCACACCTACATGACCGAGGTAAGCATGTCTGCCGTTTATGAGTCAATGAACGTATTATATGACAACGGCTGCGATGTTGTATGGCCTATTACGGCACAGATGATGCTTGGTGCCGCACAGGCTGCAGAAGAGCACGGCGGTATTGAGAATGGCTTCTTCATTATTGGCTGTGACTACGATCAGTACACCTACTTCAAGGGCCTTGCAGAGGGCGGTGACAGTTCTGCGGTTGGCTATGAGAACATTGTTACATCCATGACAAAGAACATTGGCGAATGCGCCGCCGCAATCATCGAGAGCATTAACGGAAAGAACAATATACCTAGCGGCAACAGGCTGTACGGCGTTGCTGAAAACGGTGTTGGTCTTCTTGAGAATGACTATTATCTTGAGCAGATTCCTGAAGACGTAAGGAATACCCTGAAAGAAACCATTGAGAAGATCGGCCGCGGCGAAATTAAAGTTCCTTCATACTTCGACTTCGCATCATATGAAGATTTCGCTGCATATCGTGACCAGAAATAATTAGCGCATTATTACTGTCAAGAATCATTTTATACCGGGGAACGGGGTATGGACCTAAGTCCTTACCCCGGACCTTAGGTTAATGAAACTTTAAGGAAGGTAGACAATGGCGAAAGAATTATTAAGAATGGAAGGTATCACCAAGATATATCCAAATGGTTTTATGGCCAATAAGAATATAACCTTTTCGGTTATGGAAAATGAGATCCATGCATTGATTGGTGAGAATGGTGCCGGGAAAACCACGCTGATGAAGATCCTTTTTGGCATTGAGGAATGCACGGAAGGCAAGATATATATAAACGGAGAAGAAACCCATATATCCAATCCGCTGGATGCTATTGCAAAGGGTGTCGGCATGGTTCATCAGCATTTTATGCTGGTACCCAATCTGACTGTGGCTGAGAACATAGTCCTTGGCATGGAACCTGGTCCGGGACCCGTTTTTGATAAAAAGAAGGCCATAGCAATGACCAGGGAAGTCATGGAAAAATACCAGCTTGAAGTTGATCCCACCATGCTTGTAAGAGATATATCCGTTGGACAAAAGCAGAAGGTCGAGCTTCTTAAAGCATTGATTCGTGGGGTAAAGGTTTTAATACTGGACGAGCCCACAGCGGTGTTAACACCGCAGGAAACCCGTGAGTTGTTTGTTCAGCTCAAGAATCTAAAAAGCCAGGGATACGGTATTATTTTCATATCACACAAGCTGAACGAAGTCATGGAGCTGTGTGACCGCTGCACCGTGCTTCGGCATGGCAGGGTCTCAGGACGGGGAAACATCTCGGAGCTAGATCCTGCAAAGCTGTCAAAGATGATGGTGGAGCGTGAAGTTGACCTCAATATTGAAAAAGATAAGGCAAAAGCGCAGGATGTAATCCTGCATATTGAAAAAATCAACTATATTGACAACTATGGCAAGCGTGTTCTTAAGGACCTTACCTTTGGAGTCCGTGCGGGCGAGGTTGTTGGTATTGCAGGCGTGGAAGGCAATGGCCAGAATGAAATGTCTGAAATCATTTCAGGTATTCTTAAATGCACTTCCGGCAAGATCGTCTTTAACGGAGTGGAAATACAGGACAAGTCAATCAAGGAAATTCGTCATCTGGGCCTCTCCCACATATCGGAGGACAGAATAAAATACGGAATCGCAAACACCTTGTCGGTTCGTGACAACATTGCGTCCATTTACCTTTCATCAGGTGAATTTAATAAAGGACCTTTCCTTAATGTAAGGAAACTGAACAAGTTCGTGGATGACTGCATTAAGGAGTTTGAAATTGCATGCAGTGGCGGGCAGGACAAGATAAGATACCTTTCCGGGGGTAATATACAGAAGGTAATTGTCGCAAGAGAGCTATCCGGAAAATCCAATTTTGTTATTGCAAACCAGCCGACACGTGGTATAGACGTGGGCACAACCGATCTGATCCGCAGGCTTTTGGTTAAGACTACAAGAGAATCCAATCGTGGCGTTCTTTTGATTTCTTCAGACTTAACCGAACTCTTGGAGGTATCCGACAGGCTGCTTGTAATGAAAGACGGAGAGATAGTTGCCCAGTTTACCGATCTTGAAGGCGTGACTGAAGAGGAACTTGGTGAATACATGCTTGGGGTAAAAAGAATGTCGCAGGAAGAAATGGGGGATTTGTTTTGAGAAAAGAACAAAAAGTTGACTTGTTCTTTGAGTTGCTGAGAGTTGTTCTTGGCATAATAATTGCCTATATAGTTTGCTTGGTAATAATAATTCTGCTGACCGGAACAGAGGGCTGGAAAGACGCGGTTTATAACTTCGCGATTGGACCATATACATCCATACGGCGCTTCGCGCAGGTTATATCCCGGTGGGCACCTTATATGCTGGTTGGGTGCGGTATGTGTTTTGTTTATGCCAGCGGCCGATTCAGTGTAATAAGCGAAGGTATCATAAATATAGCCCCCATTCCGATTGTGCTTTTTATGTTCATGACAAACACAATGACCGGGCTACCTAAAATAATCAATCTCGTAATCATTATGGCTGCTTGTATGCTGACAGGCGGAGTGGTATCCATGATTCCCGCGTACGGCAGGGAAAAGCTGGGCGCAAACGAAACCGTAACATCCATTATTCTGAACATTGTTTGCGCTTACATAGGTGTTTCTGCCATAAGAAATACAATTGCCAACAGGGCCCTGTCTTTCGTCGCGTCCCCGAGGTATCCTGACAACATGAGATTTGCAAGATACTGGGGAAATACAAATGCCCATCAGGGCATCTGGGTCGCAGTTATTGGTGTTATTGTTGCGTGCATTATATTTTACAGGACAAAACTGGGCGTGGAAATAAGGATTTACGGTTCCAACCCAGTATTTGCCAAATACTCGGGCATAAACGTAAGAATAATACCGTTTATGGGCCAGCTGCTTGGAGGCCTTTTTGCCGGCCTGGCATCATGTGTGGAAGTTTTTGGGGCATATGATCAATACCAGCTGTCGATGCTTACCAATATAGGCATGGATGGCCTTTTGATAGCGGTTATGGCAAGAAAGCAGCCGATATTTGTGCCGCTTACGGCATTTGTCCTTGCAAGCATAAGAACATCGGCGGCCGTTCTTAACACCAATACCAATATACCGGTAGAGCTCGTTACGATGCTTCAGGCTGTTATAATATTCTTCGTTGCTGCCGAGGGATTCCTGGGCAGGCTGCGCAAGAGAACAATCATAAGGATTTCAAAGCAACAGCAGGCAAAGGAGGCGAGATAATGCTGGATTTTATAGTTGATTTCCTAAGCGCGGTTATTCGTATATCAACACCGATAATATTCGTTGCGATCTGCTCCACCATATCATCCCAGGCGGGATTGCTCAACATGGCTGGCGAGAGCATGATGCTTGCATCATCGCTGACGGGTGTTATTTTCAGCGCATTATTCCAGAATGTATGGCTTGGCATATTATGCGGCATGCTGATGTCCATTATCATTACCCTCATCCTATGCTTCGCCTCCTTCGTAATGAAGGTTGACTTATACCTGATGTCAATATCAATGAACATGGCCTTGGGCGGCGGAGTAATATTTGTAATGTGGGTGCTTACGGGTACAAAGGCAAATACGGCCGGCGCAATAAACAGCCTTGCCCTTGGCAATCTTGATATTCCAATTATAAAGGATATACCGATTATCGGTGAGATTATATCGGGCCAAAACTTATTTACATACATGGCACTGATTATGACGGTGCTGGTATGGTTCCTTTTGTTCAGGACAAAGCTTGGCTTAAGGATGAGGGCGGTAGGACAGAACCCGGATGCCGCAGAATCCGTAGGCGTTAATGTAAAGGTTATATATACCATAGCATTCATGATAGCTGCAGCCGTAGGAAGCTTTGGCGGAATGTACCTTTCAATGGGTTACCAGAACTTCTTCTCAAAGGGTATAACAGCATCCCGTGGATTTGTAGGCATGGCCGCAGCAACGATTGCCAATGCACAGCCCATAGGTGCCATGCTCATGAGTTTCATATTCGGTTTGGCATACTCAACGACCAATTATCTGCAGATATACATCCATGACTCCTATTTGCTGATGTCAGTTCCGTTCGTACTTGCGACGGTGTTTTATCTTATTATGTCAGCATACAGGTCAAGAAGCGAGGAGCGCTTGCTTAAGAGAAACCGTAAGAAACTCCTGGAGCTCAATAAGGAGAATTTGCATGGGCAAAACTCATGAGTTAAGCTCATAATCTATGCCCATCAGCATAATTGATTATCGTTATGCAGCCTGTGTTTTGCAGTAGGTTGTCAGACTGAAAGGTTGTATAAGAAAGCGAGGAATATATTATATGAACAAACTGAATTATTACAACACAGTAACACTTCAGGCAGAAAGCCTCTTTAATCTTGTCGATATTCAGGCCGAGAGGTGTTTCAATGCAGATAAGCTGAACTCCATTATGTCTCCTGATGAGTTTGCTGCCATAGAAAATGTGGTTCTGACCGGATGCGGGGATTCATATTCGGCAGCCGGAGCAATGAGGTCAGTTTTTGTTTCATTGTCAGGTGTTTCAATGACCCATTCACCGGATCCCATGGAGTTTACCCGGTTCTGGACTAATGAGGACATAGTTAAGGATGAAGGAAGAAAATCTCTTGTGGTTGCCGTAAGCGCCAGCGGCGGTGCGGACCGCATAGTTGAAATACTGGAAAAAGGAAAAGCTGCCGGCGCAAGGACAATGCTGATATCCAACAATCCTTCATCGAAGGGAGCAAAGGCGGCGGAGCTGTTCTTCCATGTTGATACGCCGGAGCTTTGCAATACGCCGGGTCTGCGTTCATACTTTGCCAGCATGGTGGGCATTGCGGCTCTAGGTGCTCATATCGGAGTCTGCAAGGGACATATATCCCTTAAGGATTTTGAAGATATAAAGAATGCGCTCATAATATATGTAAAAAGCATAAAACCGTTCTTTGCGAAAATAGATGACATGATGTTTAATCTTTCCACCCGCTGGAAGGATTTCAGCCGCTATGATGTAATCGGAGACGGTTCCGACTATTTCACGGCACAGTTCGTTGAGGAAAAACTCATTGAATGTGCAGGTGTTCACAGCTCACATGTTGATTCCGAAGATTGGTGCCATATCAACTTCTTCCTGAGAGATCCCGGCACGGTAGGCACTATTGTTCACGCATTCAAAGCGGCAAACAGCTTTAACCGTTTAGTTGAAACCGCCAATACCGCGGCATCAATCGGGCGGCCCATCGTCGTTGTTACGGATAAGCCCGACGCAGGATTTGATGAAAGGATTACCGTATGCGCGATGCCTTCCCCTCCCGAAGGCTATGAATGGCTATCCACAATGATCAATTTCACGCCCGGTTCTTTAATAAGCGGTTATGTAGCAGCTGTTGCCGAGAAAAAGTTCTTTGCCGGAAGATATGATTTCAGAAAGCAGGAATGGAACTTTAACTGATAATACACTTTAGTTAGGAGATGTGAAAATGGAATATATGGTGAAAACACTTCGTGAGCTATGCATGAATATTGAGAATATAGCAGAACCGCAATTTGATTTTGCATATAAGACATTTGCCAACCTTATTCCGGTGGAATGCCTTAAGAAGGTGAAAAAGATTATAGTAACCGGATGCGGCGATTCTTATATTGCTGCGGCGGAAGCAAAAGCCGCTTTTGATAAATACCTGGCCGGTACCGATTGCAAAATGCTGGCTCTGCGTATTGTAGAAGCATCCAGGTATTTTGAGCTCGGTGATAATGAGCCGGACACCATGGTGGTTGCCGTAAGCGTGTCGGGCGGCCCCGCAAGAATATCCGAGGTGCTGATGCGCGGCAGAAAGCATGGCTGCATTACAGTCGCGTTAACCAATAAGGCTGACTCAAGAGCAGCAATGAATGCCGATTATGTATACCTTACAAATACAACACCCGACAGTCCCGGCCTTTGCAGTTATTACGCGTCGATGCTTTCTCTTTTTGTAATGGCTGTAGCAATAGGAGAGGCAAAGAAGGGCACATCGGGAGAAATGGACATTCTCAGGGAAAAGCTGTTGGAGTACCATAAAACATTCTTTGAGGATTTTGACGCAATTGATGCAGTTTGCAAAAAAACCGCCGGGGAATGGGCCGATTCGGTTGGATTTGAAGTTGTGGCCGACGGGCCCCTGTTGTCCTGCGGAGAGTTTATCGCTGCCAAGTATGCGGAGGCTGCGGGTGAGAAATGTACATATATCGACTCTGAGAACTACATGCATGTCAACGGCTTGCTGTGCCCGACCAACGGATACGGTACAATTGCAATGGCCGTGAGCGATGAACCCAATATGAACAGGATTGCCGATACGATAAACATGATGGTTTCCAGGCAAAACCGCAGTGTCATGCTCGTATGCGACAAGGATCCGTCAGAGGTTGGAATAACACAGCCAGTGGTGCTTTGCAAGGTCAGGGTTCCCGAAAAGGATTACAGGTTCCTGTTCCTGCTTTACTCATTCATTCCAGGAGCATTAATGGCGGGATACCAGGCGGAGTTAAAGAACGTCGCATATTTCAGACGTACCGACCCCGTTTTCATTCAATCGCCGAATACTACAATTGCGTCCAGCGAGATTACTATAATTTAATCACAGGAGGAAATTATGATTGAATATATAGCTGCAGGAAATGTTATGATAGACACGGTTGAATTTCTGGACAGTCCGGAGATGAACCGTATGGCTATAGGAGGGCCTGCTACATTCGCTTACTCGGGTATAAAGCTTTGGACCGACAACGTAATTCAATGCAGCAAGCTCGGTGCAGATTATCTGCCTATTTTTAAGCCATGGATTGAAAAGAATAATATTGATACTTCAGGGCTTAAGGTGGTTTGTGAACGCTGCAACCGTTCCCATATTGTTTATCAAAACCGCGACGGAGCTCCCGGTATAGTTCCTACCTTGAACAACGCGGGCAAGGATTTCTTTGTCAAGGGTACCCGCTGGGAAGACTTCGGTTTTATGAAGACATCACCGGAGGATATTGAGGCCTTCACAAAGCAGGGCGGAGTAAAAGGTGTTTATCTTGCTCAGAATTGTGACAGGGTCTTCTGGGAAAAGATAAGGGAAATAAAAGAGCGGGACGGCTTCAAGATGATGTGGGAAATCGAGGGCTCGGTGGCATACAAGGAGTTTCTCCCTTCCGTCATATTTGCAGCGGAGATTGCGGATATTTTCAGTATAAATATTGGTGAAGCGGAGCGGCTGTTTGAGGTTGAAGGTGATGAAGCATGTATTGCCGAGCTTCAGAAGCTTCCTGTCAGCATGACATTATTCCGCGTAGGCAGCAGGGGACTGTATGCCGTAACGCCAACCGACGCTTATTATCTGCCGCCCGTACCGTCGGAGATTGTTGACCCTACCGGCTGCGGAAACACCTCGACCGGTGCCGCACTTTTTGCTTTTGCAAACGGAGATGATCCGCTGATGGTAGGAATAAAGGCCAATATTGCGGCGGCACAGAACATCAGGCAGTTCGGCGTAATACCGGACATGCTTGGTGTCAGACAGGAGTCTTATGAGCTGGCAGACAAGCTATATGAGGAATACAGCAAAAAATATTTAAAATAAATCAAGGAGGATAAGATGTTTAAGAATTTAAACAATAAAAAGGTTATTATCGGACTTGTACATCTTCTTCCAATGCCCGGTACTCCGCAATATACGGAAGGAAATCTCGATATAATGACAAAGAAGGCAATCGAGGATTGTCTTACACTTAAAGAAAACGGAGCGGACGGAGGACTGCTTCAGACTGTTGACAATGTATACCCTGTTGGTGATGATTCCGATTATGCTCGGGTTGCCGCCCTGGCCATGATTGCCGCTCGTGTTCGTGACGCGGTCGGCCCGGATTTCAAGCTGGGGGTACAGCTGATGTGGAACTGCATTACACCTTCGCTGGCAGTGGCAAAGGCTACAGGCGCCGATTTTATCAGATGTACGGCACTGGTAGGATCAACACCGTCACCATTTGGCGGTACGATTAATGCGGATCCCCTGAAGGTTATGGATTACCGCAGGAAAATTGATGCCGGCAATGTAGCTATTTTGGCTGAAATATCGGGATATCATTTCACCGGTGAATATAATGCCAAAAACATTCAGAACCTTGCGGGCATGGTTATGCGCGTTGGTGGCGATGCTGTCGAGGTCGTAAGCCGTGACTTTGACATGAATGAACGTCTTGTAAAGGATATTAAGGCTCTTAACCCTTCAATTCCTGTTATTCTCGGCGGCGGTACGGATGTTGAGAACTGCAAGGCAAGGCTTCGCTACGCCGACGGTGCCCTGGTCGGCACCGCATTTGAAGGCGGCAAGTGGGGCGGACCTATCATTGGCAGCATAGTTGCGGAATATATGAGAAAGGTAAGGGAACTCGAGGAAGAACTGTCCAAATAAGCGGGCTCAATTCACAAGGTGGAATCAATGAAAGCTGTAAAAAAGCATTTCAATAAAATACTGGGCTTTCGCAGCAAAACACCATGGAAGATGATAATTGCATCCCTGTATTACGTTTCATGCGTTTTGATATTCATAGTCTTAATAATCACCCCTCCGCCGGTTCCTGCCGGTTCTTGGGACACCGTGGTGGTTAAAATATCTACGCTGATTATATTGCTGTGGATGCTGAGCCCTGTGATTTTCCTGTCGGATATGCCGCTGCGGGACAAGCTGCCCTTATTTAAAAAGCATACCTGGCCGGATTCGCTTATTGGCATGATTATAGTGTTTTTCCTGTTCTCGTACTTGTTTGCCCTGTCGGAAAGCTTGCATACGGACATATACCAGGTTCAGTTTAAACAATATATAGAATCCATGTATTCAAATTTCTTAAATGCGAATTACTAGAGAAAATGGAAAAAGCGAGGATTTTTATGTCAGACAATAAAAAAATGCATTATGCTTGGAAAGTAATGATTGCTTTAATTTTAATAAAATTGGGCACCGGTTCGGCATCATATGCAACCATGGGCAACTTTGTAGCGCCCGTTGTAAGAGAATTGGAATGCCAGGTTAGTGAATTAACCATGTTTATAAGCATAGAAGCTATTGCCATGGCACTGCTGTATACAACAGCTTCCAAGGTGCTGACTACTGCAAAGCGTATAGGCCTGGTCATGGGATTTGCATCTATTGCCGAAGTGATTGGCATTATGCTGATGTCAACCTACAAGTCCGTGTATATGTTTTACATATCAGCGCTTATGATAGGAGTTGCGCAGTCATTTACCGGCTTTGTGGCAATACCCATTGTTTTGAACATGTGGTTTAAGAAAAAGACGGGAACCGTTCTTGGCATCATCGTGGCCATACAAAGCGCCTCATCAATAGCATACGGGCTGCTTTCCGCGCAGCTAATCACAGGCTTTGGCTGGAGAAGCGCTTACCTGATCATGGGCATAATGGCCGCTATAATAACGGTACCGGCGGTATTCTTAATTGTCAAGAGCCCTGCCCAGGTTGGCTGTGAACCATACGGAGCGGACGATGCGGTACCCGAGACAAAAGCTAACAACACTGCTGTCAGGGATTCCGGGGAACCGATGCTGACACGCAAGCAGGCATTCCGCATGCCGCTCATATACCTGGCATGGATGGCATGTGTAATGTACAGCTATGGCAGCGGGGTTTCCGGATACATAACTCCGTTTTCAACGATGGAGCTTGGGCAATCCACCAATTTTGGCGCTTTCGCGGGAATGTTCATGAGCTTCGGAGCAATCCTGTGCAGCCTTATACTTGGCCGTATTAACGACAAATATGGTGTCAGGGCAGGACTGATATGGGGAGCCGTAACTACAACCATAGGTTTTGGGGTTATGCTGGCAAGCCATACGAACCCGATACTGGTTTTCCCGGCTGCATTTGCAGTAGGACTGGGAAGCAGCATGTATACCGTACAATGCCCGCTGCTGGCACTTAAGGTTGTCGGATCAAAGAGCTATTCCGAGATATGGCCGATAATGATGATGATCAACAGCCTTGTCGGAGGCGGCTTATACTCGTCAATCGGACTGTTCTATGACAAGCTTGGCAGCTATAACGGCGCGTTCATCATGTGCATATGCCTTTACATCGGAGCTCTAATACTTGGCTCACTGTCCCTTACGCTAAGCGAAAAACGCAAAATGAAAGTCTCTGAGTTTCTTCAATAATATATATAAGAACAGCTCCGGCCGCAGTATGCGGCCGGAGCGTTTTTATGTTTATTCGGGTTAATATTTTCTTATTAGAATCAATTGCTGATTTCCGTATATTCATTTATTACCGTACAGTTGTCGAGGTCAAAAGCTTTATAGAAATCTACCTCATTTTCCTTTTCGGATTCCGCAAGCAGATATGTCTTCTTGGAATGCTTCTTAACAAGATCCTTAATATGCGCGTCGCTTATGTCATATACATAAGCGCAATTATTCTGAATCGAATAACCGTTTGCGCCCAGGTATGCCTTATCAAAATACATTACCTCAAGATGGGATTCGGTTATTGGCCCTTTTACTGCGAAATGTGAAGGATAATATTGGCCGCCCAAAAGGATACAGGTAATGCCGTCCCTGGGGAAGTACTTCTGCGGTACCAGGATGCAGGGAGTGACAATTGTGACATTCTTTGCGGTTATATATGGGATCATCAACCTTACGGTAGTACCTATGTCTATGAAAATAACATCATAGTCGCTGACGGTTTTTGCCGCCTTTTGCGCAATAGCCAGCTTGGCCGGATTCTCGGAATGGTCAAAGACAAGATCGTGAGGTCCGTCGCTTTCCGGTTCGGATGTTTTTATACATAGGATTCCGCCGCGTTTCTTTTCAATAACGCCTTCTTCAAGCAGCATGTTAATATCCCGGCGTGCTGTAGAAATTGAAATATCAAATTCTTCAGCAATGCTGGATACGGATGCTATGTCGTTCTTCTTGATGTAATCAATTATTTCTTTTCTACGAAAATAAGGTGCCAACATAATTATCCTTCCCCACCATTGTTTTTTTATATTATACCATAATAATGGCAATTATTGAAGCTTTTTTAATAAAAAAATGATAAAAAACTGATTTTGTAATGAACCATATGTGATGCATTAATTGGTTAAAGTAAAACTAAGGCTGCAGGATAAAATCCAACAGCCTTAGGATTCGGTGAATACTGCATGCTAATTTTTTTCTGCTTTTTTGCCTTCTCCTATTGAAAGGAGCAGGTTAAGGACAATACCTACAACGGCAGCAGTTGCTATGGCGGGAAGCTCCAGCCCGAATGCGGGTATCATACCGTTGGCGAACGCATAGTTGCCGCCCAAACCTACGATAAGTATTACGGAGATGACAGCCAGGTTCTTGGCACTGAACATGTCCACCTTGCGGTCAAGCATGATGGCTATACCCTGCGCAGCGATAACACCGAACAGGTAGATTGACAAACCACCGATGACTGCCTTCGGTATGGAGTAAACGGCGTTAATCAGGGGTGTGAAGCAGGATATAACCATGGTGATTATGCATGCCGCAATAAGTACGGGTACCGAGAACACCTTTGTAATTGCCATGGTGCTTATATTCTCACCGTAGTTGGTTCCTGCAGGGCCTCCGATTGCGCCGGAAATGATATCGCCCAGGCCGTCGCCAATAAGATTGAGGCCTAATTTATCGGCAATCTTATATTCCTTATTGGAATTCTTTCTTCTTGCCAGCTCATTCACATAGATATCCAGCTGATACAGATGGGCAGTGGATTCCGGAATGGTTGCAATGGCTATCGGCATAATGGCTACGACAGCCTGGAGAGATGGCCTCGGAAGAGTAAATATCGGAAGACTGAAAATCTTGTCTGATTCCTGAACATTAAAGCTTACGAACGGTATATCTGTTACCAGTCCGATTATGAGAGCTGCGGCATATCCTGTCAGCAGACCAAAAAGAATAGGCAACTGACTGAGCTTGCCTTTCAAATAAACCGAGTATAAAATCGTTGAAACGAGAGTAATTAATGCGATGACCCATGACAGGTTGTTTACTAATCCGGATGAAACGGCGTCATGTACTGTCTGGGAATATTTAGCGGGCTGATCCTTAATCAGGTTAACAAATGTTGCTCCGCCGGCGTCATTCAGTGCGCTTCCTGCAAGAGTAAGTCCGATAATGATTGCGATGCTTCCGGTTACGGTAGGTGGTAATACCTTTTCAATAACATCCTTGCCAATCTTGGAAATGATTAATCCCGCTGCTATGGATACCAAACCGCTCATAACAATTCCGAACTGTGCAACGGAAATCATATGGTTCAATCCGTTTTCAGCGATTGCTTCGGATGTCATGATTGAACTGATGGCGGCGATATAAGAGAAACTGGATCCGTAATATAATGGGATTTTCTTTCCGGTGATAAGAATGAAACAGAGAGTTGCCAAACCGCTGGCAAAGATAGTTGTTGAAACGTGGAAGCCTGTGATGATTGCAACCAGAACAGTTGCGGGAAACATTACGACTATTTGCTGTAGTGCGAAAAAGATTAGTTCAATTACCGGTGGACGTTCATCAGGTAAATAGCCGATGGGTTGATTCTTAGATGACATACATTTTTACCTCCTGAAATTTTTTTTATTTTGACATATTTCTGTCCATTTGTAAAGGGGTGATTTTTATATTTGATAAAAATTTATAAAGAGTGTTTTTGATGGTTATAATTTACAATTGAAGGGCCTGTTATACCCTGTTTTTCTTGGCACATGTCCTTGGATGTGTTATAATGTCCACGATATGTAGATTATTTTAACCAGGCATTTGAGCTTTGCCTGCTTATCGTGGATATGTAACCAATCCCTGTTTTGAACCATGAAAGGAGGGTCTAAGTGAAGAACAACTCTAGATTCAAGACCGCTTTAAAGGGCTTTACCGCAACGATAACCCGCTATCCGGCTGCAATACTGCTGTTTTTTATTTCTGCGGCAGTTGCATCCTATAATATAGATACAAATGAAATCGACAATCTTCCGGAGATTCTTTTCTCCCTGGCGCTGGGCGCGGCCGTATCCCTGGTGCTGCAGATGGTTTATGAGCGCTGCTGCAGCGGAAATTCAATCCGGACTGTTTTTATCATTGTTTCAATTATAAGTTCAATAATATATTATCTTGTAGTTGAATATGCGGTGGACAGCTTCGGCGGGGAACACGCTCTCAGAACCGTGGTGCTGCTGTTCATCCTGCTCATATGCTTCATATGGGTGCCGGCTATAAGGTCGCGGATAGGCCTAAGCGAAAGCTTTATGGTGCTTTTTAAGGCATTCTTCATTGTCCTGCTGTATTCCGGAGTACTGTACCTGGGAATTTGCCTGGTATTCATGGCAACAGACATGCTCATCACCAATGTCGACAGCGAGGTATATGCGCATACAGCAGTTTATATCGCCTATGTTTATGCACCGATACATCTGCTTTCCCTGGTACCGGTATATTTCAGGGCTTCGGGCGAACAAGCGGCGGACCAGGATGCCGATAAGGACATTGTGCCGGAGGAGGATGCGGGCGGCGATGGACATCTTAATCAGCTTAATAAAGCCATTAAGCCCTCAAAATTCCTGGAAGGGCTTGTATCATATATTATTATTCCCGTTACGGCGGCGTTTACGGTTATATTGCTGCTGTATATTATCATGAATATAACGGGGGATTTCTGGAAGGATAACCTGATGGAACCCCTGCTTGTGTCATATTCAATTACGGTAATTGTCGTTTATCTTCTGGCTTCGGTTATCCGAAACAAGATAACGGGTTATTTTAGGATAATATTCCCCAAGGTCCTGGTACCGGTGGTCCTGTTCCAGACAATATCGTCCGTGCTTAAGATAGGAGAGCTTGGGGTTACGAGCGGAAGGTACTATGTAATAGTGTTCGGCATATTTGCCACGATATCAGCTGTTATATTCAGCATCCGGCCCGACCGGAAAACAAACATTATAGCGCCGATATTGATAATTCTTTCGCTGATTTCAATAATCCCTCCCGTGGACGCATTTACAATCAGCAGGAAGAACCAGGTAAGCCGCCTGGAAAATATCCTTGAGAAAAACAACATGCTGGTTGACGGCAGGATTGTGCCGAATGCTGACATACCAAGCGAAGACAAGAATGTTATCGTAAGCTCCGTCAGATATTTAAGCAGCATGGATTACCTTAAGGATATAAGTTGGATGAAAGAATACAATACCACCTACGACTTTGAAAGAACCTTCGGGTTCCCCCAATATGGCTATGACAGTGGATATAAGCCCGCCGACATGTGGAGGCTGTACCTGCCCGACAGGACTCCGGTTGACATATCAGGGTTTGATTATATTGTGGAGGTTGATTTGTACTCGGAAGGCAAGGGCGGCCCGAATGAAGCCATTCCGTTGGGAAACGGTTATAATATCGAGCATGAACCGGATGAGGGTATTGGCGATATTGTTGTGAAAGACAATTCCGGGAATGAGATAATCAGGTATTCGCTTGACGAAATATTCGACCGTGCCAGGGAAAGGGAAGCAAACACCTTTGGCGAGCTTTCAATGGAAGAAGCCAGGTATGTGACTGAAAATGACAGCGCGGTTCTCGGCATTGTGGTCAAGGTATTGCATCTTGAGGAAATGGGGGAAAGCGATTTTCAGAATATTGCCGGCTATGTAATGGTTAAGATTAAGTAGGCTGTGTATGCATTGTCATTTATTTATATCAGGTGCATGACATACGGAGGATAAACCATGAAGAAAAAAGCAATGTTTATTGTCATGATGATTTTCATCATATTTACACTGTGCGGCTGCAGCAAGGATTCTTACCAGTTTGAGGAGCCAAAGAAGGGAGACACGGTTGCCGAGATCAGGATTAAGGATTTTGGCTCCATATATGTCAGGTTTTTTGAAAAGGAAGCCCCGAAAGCGGTTGAGAATTTCATAACCCACGCGAAGAATGGGTATTATGACGGAGTGACCTTTCACAGGATTATTGATGATTTTATGATACAGGGAGGTGACCCGACGGGAACCGGCAGAGGCGGTGAAAGCATTTGGGGTGAAGAATTTGAGGACGAGTTTGCCGATTACCTGCAGCCGTACCGCGGGGCGCTATGCATGGCCAATTCGGGACCGAATACCAACGGAAGCCAGTTCTTTATAGTGCAGTCCGGGACAACCTATAACGAGAGCCAGTTGGCCCGTATCGAGTGGTATTACGGTGTGGAGTTTGACAAAAACGCGGTGAAGAACTACGGGGAAATAGGCGGAACACCGTGGCTGTATAAAATGCATACGGTATTCGGGCAGGTTTATGACGGTTATGACGTGCTTGATGCCGTGGCCGGTGTTGAGCTTGCCGATGAGGAAAACGGAGTTCCTGCCGAGCCGGTGGTTATTGAAACCATAAGAGTGTTTGAATATCCGGACGAGGATTAATCCATTAGTCCGGAAGGGATTGATATACAGTTGATTAATATCTGCGAAAGGGGAGAGACATTATGAAGGTGTCTACCAAGGGAAGGTACGGGCTTCGTGCCATGATCGACCTGGCCCTGTATTCTGCGAACGACTTGGTTACATTAATCAGTATAGCAGAGAGACAGGACATATCAAAAAGTTACCTGGAGCAGGTGTTTTCCGCTCTCAGGAAAGCCGGCCTTGTAAAAAGCATAAAGGGCGCCCAGGGAGGATATATGCTTTCGACCGACGCTGAAAACATAACGGTGGGAATGATACTCAGGGCACTGGAAGGAGACCTGTCCGTCGTGCCTGCGGAGGATGAGTCCGGTGGGAACCGTATAGAAAGCTATATCCGCTCCAGGATATGGGATGAGATTGACAATAGGGTTTATTCATATATAGACAGTGTTACACTGAAGGATATAGTTGATGAATACCTGAAGCTGGACCCTGCCCCTATGTATTATATCTGATGGGTTGCTAAAGATACCGGTAAGGCAGCAAGATTTATATTAATCATACCAGGATAAGTATGGCAGTATTTTATACACATTTTGTGATGCATGCAAAAGACATGCAAAGTATATGGCGTATATATTTGTGAATATTTAGATGTATAAGCAATGAAAAAAACAAGGTGTATTGGTACACATAGTACCTAAATACACCTTTTTTATTGGCAGAATAAGAAAAATATCATGAATAATATGCCTTAAACGGAAATATTTATGCCGGGATTTAATACAAATGTAATATTATTTTAAAAATATCGAAATAAATTTTTAGAATCGGCATGTGAAGAGAGCAAGTAAAAATAACTGCCGTATTTGCACCTGATGAAAGATATTCCAAGCGGCCGAAAGCACTTTAAGTAAAGGAATTACCGGTCTGCACGCAGGAAATGCCAAGCAAAAACCATGGTATAATGCGGCAGGGGAAATAGCATGATTAGCCAGTTTATTTCCAGCAGATAGGACATAAGCCAGTAACTACCGGTTGATGTGTATGTTCTACTATGGTAGTCTAAAGGAGCAACAGGACAAACGGCAGCCAATAGAAGGAGGCAGTTATGATGAAGAAAATAATAATAACCTTGTGTTCACTGGCACTTTCACTTGCGGGCTCGTATGGAATAAATCAGCTTGCGCTTAAGGATAAAGATATAATGGATAAGTACATGAAACGGATAATTATCGAGCAGCCTGCGGATGAAACGGAAGAAAAGTCCGATATGCCCGCCGATAAGGAGGATAAGGCCGTAACGGATGATACCGCCAAGGAAGATAAAAAGGCATGTTCCAAGGATACTGCCGATACCGGCAAATCCGGCAAGGATGATAAGAAGCAGGGTAATACTGCCAACAATAAAGACAGCAACAGTAAAGCAGGAAGTTCATATAAAATATCCGGAAAGACGCAGAAGAGCACGGGCAATGCGGCAACCCCGCCAAAGAACAAGGGAAAAACGCCAAACCCGTCCAAGAGTGCGAACGATACGACAGATCAGTCCAGGGATAAAGGCAATTCAACAACCTCGGCCAAGAGCACAGGCAATACAAGTACCGATAACACAAGCAGCAGCAAGAGCTATGCGGAAGAAGTTCTCCGGCTTGTCAATATTGAGAGAGAAAAAGCCGGGCTTCCCGCCCTGACCACCAACTCTGAACTGAAGGCGGCTGCGGACAAACGGGCCCAGGAGATAAAAGCATCCTTTTCACACACAAGGCCTGACGGAAGCAAGTTTTCAACCGTGCTTAAGGAATACGGGATTTCATTCAGGACAGCAGGTGAGAACATAGCCTACGGTCAGCGCTCACCCCAGGAGGTTGTGAATGCATGGATGAACTCACCCGGACACAGGGCAAACATCCTTAACAGCAGCTTCGGCAAGATAGGCATAGGCGTATATCAGTCCGGCGGAGTTATTTACTGGACACAGCTGTTCACCAATTGAATATCTTCACCTTACGTACCCCGGCTTTACGGCCGGGGTGATTTTTTCACCCAATGTTCAATAAGGCATGTTGTTATAAACACGATAGTAGCCCTGAGGGAAACCGCATACCGGGCAGATTTCCGGGGCACATAGGCCGCTTAAAATATTACCGCACTGCATACATATCCAAAGGGTTTCCCGAGGCTTGCAGAACACCTGGTTCCTGATAACATCATTATATTGAACGTCAAGCTGAAGCCCGTGATTTAAGTCTATATTGGCAACCCCGTTAAAAAGCGCTTCTATATTTGCATATCCTTCTTCATTGGCAATTCGGGCATATTCCCTGTAAAGCTGGTTTCCCATATAGTATTCCTGCTGCATCGAGGCTGCAAGCACCTGGGCCGTGTCGGGCAGAATGCCTTCATTTATATTGCGCAGCCATATCCTTGCATGCTCCTTGTTATTTCTTTGAAGTATCTCATATATGTTTCCTATTTGAATGTATCCGGCCTGCCTGGCAATATCGCCGTATATGGAGTATAAAGCGCTGAGCCTGAGTTCCATATTAAATGCATTTTGCAGATTGGCATAGGTCCTGCTATCCTGAAATGCCATATTATCTCCGCCATTAAATTGGTCAATATATCATATGTGAAAACATGGCTTAATATGTAATATTCACATGACCTTGGAATCTTTGACATGCAGTTGCCTGCTAAATGGAACGGTATTGTGTTTGCCTGCGTCTAATTGTTAGAAAGCGCGAAAAGGAGGGATAAAGAACATATCACAAAGAAGCATGGGAAACAAAAGATAAGTTATGGAGCAATAAAAATATACTGTTGTTTTGAATAGATTGGAGGTAAAAAATGATAAAGAAAGATTTAGTTAAGAAGGCCGTATCAGGGTTTGTTTTATCATTGGTGATTGCCGGCTTTGTCAGCCTCGGAACAGCTTATGCGGCACAGTCCGGCGGCGGTTCATCATCGGCATCCATGGGAACGGTAGACCCACAGGACATCAAGCTGTTTGAAATGCAAATAGATCTGGATCAGTACTTGTTCATAGATCATGCCGACGAAATAGCGCAAATGGACTTTAAAGTAATTTATACGGGAGTTGCCGATTCCTATGTCGAGGTTGGGATAACTCCTTATAAAGAAGAATTTGCGGAGTTTATTTACAGCAAATTCGGTTCCGATATTGTCAAGGTTGTGGAAGCGCAGGACGCGGTTATATACCAGGTTGACCCTGTAAAGGAACCGGACAGCATGCCCGCAGAACCCGCAGACTATGCAACAGCCGAAACACCTTCAACGAATATAGGTTATGATATGCCGGTATCTTCGGATGCGGCAGCGGATGATGAAGCCTTGCTCAAGGAAAGGGAACGGCAATATGCCGATGAGAAAAATGCCGATAAGACTGCCGGTGATGATGAAATACTCACCATCCAGATAGAATCCATAAGGGAAGACGGTGCCGAAGCTCCGGACGCGGGAGAACAACCGGAAACCATGGAAATCTTGCCGGTTGAAGACGGCTCAGGGGATGGCCGTGCCATAGATTTGGTTAAGACAACCGCAGCGGATCAGGATGAGAACAAGGACAAGGGATTGCCTGCGGCAGCAGTATTCGCTTTTATAGCGGCCGGCATTATCCTGACCGGAATGATTGCGTCCGCCATATTCAAGAAAAAGGCTGCAACAGCGGATTAATATATCAGGTTTATATATCAGGGCCAATGGTGTTATATCCCATTGGCCCTATAATTTACAAAATATGGTTGTAACAGCATGCCCACTCATGATATAATTGACACAGGTTGTAATAAGAATTGAATATTAGGGTATATTTCGTATAAAGCAACATCAAAGAAAGAAGGAAATAGCATGATTGTTAAGCCATATGAAGATGCCGGTGCATATTTGGCGGATTATGAGGATGTGCTTCTCAATAGGGAGACCGTCAGTCAGTTGGTGTTGTATGATGCATATAAATCAAAGGAAAATCCCCGGGATATAAAGGGCCTGTTCGGAGTTGTCGCGGACGGGGATTTGACGCTGCTGCATTTCAGCTATGTACCGGATGGCTGTTTATCCGTTTATGTCCAGGACAACAGCAAGGATATCCGTGTTGCTTCCATGCATTTAGCCGATTACATGGTTGCAAACAGAATCCTTCCCAATGGCCTTTATGCCAAGTATGAAGTCTGCGAAGCTTTTATAGAGCAGTTTATCAAGAAGGTGAGCTGCACGTTTGCGGAAGGAATGGTCTTTGATATAATGGAAATAAGACAGGCAAACGATATCAAGCCGGCGGAAGGAGTATCAAGGCTGGCGCTGCCGAACGAGGTAAAGCTTCTGACCGAATGGATGATACAGTTCCAGATCGAGGCTCTTGCAAAAGAGGTAAATTACGAGTCCGCGCTGCTTCGTGTAAGCAATCTGATAAACCACAACAGGCTGTTCGTATTCGAAAACGCGCAGCAGGCAGTGGTTTCCATGGCATCCGCCGCAAGAAGGCTTGCCAACGGAATAGCCATAAACTACGTATACACGCCGGAGGAATACAGGGGGATGGGATACGGAGCGGCCAACATATATTACATCAGCAAAAGATATCTCGACGAAGGCTGCAGGTTCTGTACGCTGTTCGTGGACAAGAAAAACATGCTGTCTAAACGTGCTTATGAGAAGGTGGGATACGTAATTGTTGACGACCTGCATGAGTATAAGCTGCTCCAGGTATAGATGGTTTTAATTTAGTATGAAACTGCCGGCTATAGAATCCGGAAGCCTCTTCAGAATACAAACGTCGTATATTGAAGCGGCTTCCGGATTTGCCTGTTCCGAATGCTTGATTTTAACAGTGCCGGAGAGTAGAATATACTTGTAAAACGGCATTTTCATGGAAAATGGCTGGCTTATTAATATATTAGGAAAGGAAAATGGCAAATGAAAAAAATAAGATGGGGAATATTGGGTACAGGCTTTATAGCGTCAAAACTGGCTGAAGCTTTAATTTCCCTGGACGACTGCACATTGGCCGCGGTGGCGTCAAGGGATGCCGGCCGGGCGAAGGAATTTGCGGAAAAATATAATATAGAAAAATACTACGGAAGCTACGGGGAACTGTCCGAAGACCCGGATATCGACGTTGTGTATGTTGCCGTGCCCCATACGGGACACAAGGATGCAACCGAACAATGCTTAAGAAACAGGAAGGCGGTGCTGTGCGAAAAGCCGTTTACGATTAACAGCCGTGAGACAGAAGAGATGATTCGCCTTGCAAAGGAAAACAACGTATTCCTGATGGAAGCCATGTGGACGAAATTCCTGCCGGCAAGTCTTCAGGTAAAGAAATGGATTAAGGAAGGCAGGATAGGAAAGGTAAGGCATATTAAGGCTAACTTCGGGTTTTACAATGAATTTGACCCCGACAGCAGGCTGTATAATCCGGAGCTTGGCGGCGGGGCTCTGTTGGACCTGGGAATTTATCCGATAACATACGCGACTTTTTTGCTTGACAGCATGCCTGAAAGGGTTTACAGCTGCGCTGAAATCGGCAGGAGTGGCGTTGATGAGCAGAATGTGGTTATATTGCAGTTTAGGGACGGCATTTTGGCTGACCTTAGCTCGGCCGTGTCTGCCGCGCTGGGCCGCGATGCCCTTATTGCGGGTGAAAAAGGTATTATCGTAGTGGATTGGTTCTGGATGGCCACCAGGGCAAGACTGTATGACAACGGTTACAACCTGATTGAAGAATTTCACGAGCCTTTCAGGACCAACGGGTATGAGTATGAGGCCGAGGAGGTAAACCGCTGCCTAAGGGAAGGCCTGCTTGAGAGCCCTCATGTTCCCCTTGAGGATACCTTGAGCATCATGAAAATAATGGACGGGATACGCTCTTCATGGGGTCTTGTTTATCCCGGAGAGCAGGGCAAATAATTCACAAAATCGTCATAGATGCCTGTTAATATATGTTTATGAATAAATGGCATATTAATAATATTCCTTTATGGAATTCGGAGGTGCCGGATGGAAAAACTCAAGATATTGGTCGTTGACGATGAAAGCAGGATGAGAAAGCTGGTCAAGGACTTCCTGGTGAGAAGCAACTATGACGTAATAGAGGCTGAAAACGGGGAACAGGCCCTGGACATCTTTTTCAAGACCAAGGGAATAGCGCTGATTATATTGGACATCATGATGCCGAAGGTTGACGGATGGCAGGTATGCAGGGAGATAAGGCAGTATTCCGATGTCCCCATTATCATGCTTACGGCCAGGAGTGATGAAAAGGACGAACTGCTCGGCTTTGAGCTTGGAGTGGACGAGTATATTTCCAAGCCCTTCAGCCCGAAGATACTGGTGGCAAGAGTGGAAGCGGTCCTTAGAAGAACCGCGGGTGTTGATGACGCGGTTATAGAAATCGGGGGCATCACCATTGACAAGGCCGCGCACCAGGTCAAGATTGACGGGGTACCGGTGGATTTAAGCTACAAGGAATTTGAGCTGCTGACGTATTTTGTGACAAACAAGGGCGTTGCCCTTTCCAGGGAAAAGATACTGAACAATGTATGGAATTATGATTATTTCGGGGACGCAAGGACAATTGACACCCACGTAAAGAAGCTCAGAAGCAAGCTCGGTGAAAAGGGCGGCTATATCAAGACCATCTGGGGCCTTGGTTATAAATTTGAGGTGGATTGATGAGAAATTCCATTAGATTCAAGCTGGCTTTACTTCTTACAGCCTTGATGGCATTGACATTTTTTATATCATGGTTTATAAACCGTACGTTTCTGGCGGATTATTACCTGCACTGCAAGGTGGACCAGATAGCGGATGTTTTTTACCGTGTTGAGGATATATATTCAAAATATAATGATGAGCAACTGTTTCTTAACGATGAGGATACCCTCGCCATGGAGAGGCTGTCATCCAACAGCAATGTAAACATATATGTGTTCGTGTCATTTGCGGGAGCACCGCTGTCCAGCTATCCGCATCCCTCGGATTTCGGTGAAAGGGAGGAGTCACAGGTAAACCAGCTTATCAAGAACTATATGACCAGTGACAGAAACCAGGTCGACAGGGAGGTTATAAGGGACGAGGATAATTACATTATCTACAGGCTGTATGACAGCCATCTTGATTCCAATTATATCGACCTCATCGGCATGGTGGATGACAGGATTGTTTTTTTAAGATCCAATTTTGAAAGCATCCAGGAAAGTGTTTCCCTTGCTAACCGGTTTTTCAGCTATATAGGCGTTGCCGCCGTTATTATCGGAGTAATCGCCATGCTGGCGGTAAGCAGGAAGTTTACCAAGCCGATACATGAGATGGCGGACATAGCCAAGAGAATGTCGGAGCTGGATTTCGAGGCAAAATACCCTGTAAAACACAAGGACGAGATAGGAGAACTGGGCAACAGCCTGAATATCCTTTCCGACAAGCTTCAGAAAACCATATCGGAATTAAAGAGTGCCAATAATGAACTGCAGCTGGACATTCAGAAGAAAACCGAGATAGACGAGATGAGAAAGGAATTCCTGGCAAATGTTTCCCATGAGCTTAAGACCCCGATATCGCTGATACAGGGCTATGCTGAAGGCCTGCTTGAAAATGTAAACGATGACGATGAAAGTCGCAATTTCTACTGCGAGGTTATCATCGACGAGGCCAATAAGATGAACCAGATGGTAAAGAAGCTGTTAACGCTCAATGAGCTGGAGTTCGGGAGCAACCAGGTAAATTTCGAAAGGTTTGACATAGTACAGCTAATCAAATCTGTATTAATGACCAATGAAATCCTTTTCAGACAGAAAGAGGTCACCGTACATTTCAATGAGAACGACCCCATATATGTTTGGGCTGATGAATACCTTATTGAGCAGGTGGTTTCAAACTATATCAGCAATGCACTGAATCATGTAAGCGGGGCAAAAATCATAGAAATCAAGCTGATACGCAGGGGAAATGTCCTTCGTGTCGCCGTATTCAATACCGGGGAGAATATCCCAGAGGATGAACTCGATAAAATATGGATCAAGTTCTACAAGGTGGATAAATCCCGGGCGAGGGAATATGGCGGCAACGGAATCGGACTTTCGATTGTCAAGGCCATTATGAACTCCCATAACAAGGAATGCGGTGTTATAAACCATTCCGTCGGTGTGGAATTCTGGTTTGAGGTGGACATCACCCCTATGTAGGCCGTTTGCCCGAAAATAACAGTTTTTGTTGCTGCAAAATGCAATTAATGATAAAATACAGGTTAGATGATTTGATTGAACGGGGGCTGGATAAGTGAAAAGGCTTTTAATAGCAATAATGTGTGCCGTATGCATCTTATTAACCGGTTGCATGAAAAAGTATCCCCTGACGGACACCCAGACGGATGTTGTTGCCGAATATATGGCCAACCTTCTGCTTAGAAACGACAAGAATTACATGCCGTCACTGCTCAGCTACAAGGAAGTCTTGGAGTATGGGCAGACCGAACCGGAAGAGTCGCCTTCCGACAAGGTTAAGGAGGAGGATGCGGAAGATACCATACAGCCCGGGGGAGAAAGCGGCAATGAGGAGATATCTGAGGAAGAACAGGAAACACAGCACTCACTGTCTGACGTTATGGGCGATCCGAACTTTGATATAGTATACACAGGCTGCCAGCTGGCCGAGACCTATCCTCCGAACAACAGGGAGCTTGTATTTTCAATAGATCCGAGAGTCGGAAATCAGTTGTTGGTTCTTAACTTTACGGTGGAGAACATAACCGGACAGAGCAGGAGAATCGATCTGAGCAGCGCCGGTATAAAATACAGGCTTGATACCAGTTTGGGGACCATATATAAACCCACATTTGCCCTGCTGGAGAACAACCTGGAATATATCAAGATGGATGTTGGCGCAGGAGAGAAGATACCGGCCGTACTTATATTTGAGATACCCAAGGATACGGAAGTATCATACATGGTGTTGACAGTATCCAGGGATTCAGAATCGGCTACGGTTAAAATTAAATAACATCATTATCAAGAGGGCATTCAGATGATCTATGTAGAGAGAAAGCGAGCAAAATTCCTGGGACTTCCGTTAAGCTACACAAAGTATTCGATATCGGAAGAAAAGATTACAATAACATCGGGTTTCTTAAGCATTACCGAAGATGATACGCTGATGTACAAAGTACAGGATGTGCGTTTGACAAGAAGCTTCATGGAGAGACTGTTCAAGCTTGGTACCATCACCTGCTATACCGGTGATACCACCCATCCCAAGCTTGTTCTTGAACATATAAAGCGATCGAAAGCCATAAAGGAATTTATAGTTAATGCTTCCGAGGAAGCAAGAAGGAAAAGGCGTGCCCTCCGGGCACAGCAGCTTGAAGCGGAAAGACTTGCGGCCGCGGAAAACGATTAGCATGAGATGACATGCCTGCATGCAGAGTGAGGTTAATTTGCACTCTGCATTTTATTAATGGTGCCTGGCAAAATGGTGCTTGGCACAATGGTGCTTAGCACCATAGAAGGAGATACAGCAACATGAAAAAAGCAGCTATCATACTCATACTGGTGTGTGCCTGCCTGGTACTCGGATCGTGCTCGACGGGCAAGTCCCGCGAGGAATCCGAAAAGGAGGACACGAATAACACGACCGGGGAATATATCAATCATGATAAGAAAGAAAATAATGACCGCCCCGGTGAAGAGACACCTGACAAAAAAGTCAATGAAGCCAACGGTGAACCGGATAGCGGCAGAATGGATGATGAGACTGCGGCGGATACCGCATCCACAGAAACCGATACGCCCGTTTATTATTATGTAAATGGCAACGGGGTCCGCATGAGAAAGGACGCGTCATTGGAATCGGATATACTGATTCTCCTGTATAAAGGAACAAAGGTTGAATATGTTGATGTCAAGGGTGAATGGATAAAAGTGAAATACAACAATGAAATCGGTTATATAAGAAATGATCTGCTGAGCGCGGAAATGCCAGATGACAATACAGCACGGAACCATAATGGTAATGCGGCGTCCGAAAACCTTTCCGGGAATGCTGCCGATAATTCCGCCGATAATTCCGCGGGAAATGCATCTGTCAGTAATCCCAAAATAGTTGTGAAGAAGGCTGAAAGGATACTTGAGCTTTGGTACGGTGATGTTCTTTATGCAAGATATCCGATAGGCCTGGGATGGGAACCCGTGGGGGACAAGAAAAGGGAAGGCGACGGAAAAACTCCCGAAGGAGAGTATTATATATGCACAAGGAATAATTACAGCAGGTTTTACCTGTCGCTGGGCCTTTCATATCCGAATACGGAGGACGCAAGGGATGCGTTGGAATCGGGATTGATAGACCAAGGCACTTATAACCGGATTGAGGACGCGATCAGCCGCAGGGTTCAACCGCCATGGAATACGGCCCTGGGAGGGGAAATAATGATTCACGGCCACGGATCCCACTCTGACTGGACGGCAGGATGCATAGCCGTTGACAATGATGTTATGGATGTTCTGTGGGAAAACTGCGGTTTGGGCACGACAGTAATCATTGAACCATAGGCATGGTTTTCGGGGCAGTTGGATGTTTACCGAAAAAATAAATATTACGTATCAAAGGAGTATGTGTCATGAAAAAACAGGTATATTTAACAATTGATGATGCGCCGACAAAGTATTTCAAGGACAAGGTTGACTACCTTTACAAGAGGAAAATTCCTGCAATTATCTTCTGTGTGGGCAGCAGCATCGAAAAATATATGGACGATGTGGTATATGCCATAAAAAAGGGTTTCCTTATAGGCAACCATTCCTACGCCCATGAGCATTTTTCGGACCTGACCATCGAACAAGGTGTGGAGTCCATACGAACGACAGACCGGATCGTGGATGAAGTGTATAGGAAGGCCGGAGTGCAAAGACCGATGAAGGTGTTCCGTTTTCCGTATTTTGATACGGGCGCGAACATAAGCGGTACGGATTATGAAAGCGGTGCGGACAGCATGAACAAAGAAAGGCCGGAGGCATTCCAGGCTGTTTTGAAGGAGCTGGGGTATGTACAGCCCGCATTTAGGGGAATTAAACTGGAATATTTCCCGGACAAGGCGTCAATGTTCGAATACCTGGATGTCAAATGCACCTTTGACCAGATGGAATACAACCTTGGAAGGGAGAACGCGCCATACGGGACCAATACCGAAGAAGCTATACTGGGAAGAATAGACGAGGATGTACCTTATGAAGGCAGGGCTTTAAACCGCCCGGACACCACTGATATAATCCTTGTTCATGACCATGAAAACACCACCGAGCTTTTTTATAAACTGATTGACAGGTACATTGAAAAAGGATTCGAGTTCCTGTCGGTCTTATAAACAGGGGGCTACATAATGCGCATAAGAAACATGACTATGGATGATTATGACAGGGTATATAACCTGTGGATTAACACCCACGGCATGGGGATGAATGACATAGATGATTCGAGAGAGGGAATCGGAAAATACCTTGGCCGGAATCCCGGGACATGCTTTGTAGCCGAAAAGGACGGGGCTATTATGGGCGTTATCCTATGCGGTCATGACGGACGGAAGGGCTTCATATACCATCTGGCCGTAGACGTGCAGGAACGGAACAGGGGCATAGGAACAGCCCTGGTTGATGCCGCCGTTGAAGCGCTTAGGAAAGAAGGAATTACAAAGGCCGCCCTGGTAGCCTTCTCAAATAACGAAACAGGGAATGCCTTTTGGGAGAAAAGGGGTTTCACTGTCAGAAACGACCTGGTTTACAGGAACAAGTCATTATTATAACAATTCAAGTCAAGAAACCATCAGATACTTTGCGTTATACTCTTTTCAGGAGGTAGGAATGTGGAGAGCTGGGAGAAGATCGACGCAGTCCAGCGTATGCAGGATTATATCGAGGAGCACATCCAGGAGTACATATCCCTTCATATGCTGGCTAAGGCGGCCAATTACTCACCCTGGTATGCTGCGAAGATTTTTAAAGAGCTGACCGGAAAGACCCCATTTGAGTATATCAGGGAGCTTAGGCTGTCCAAAGCAGCCCTTAAGCTGCGGGATACGGACAGAAAAGTGGTTGATGTGGCTTTCGATTTTGTCTTTGACTCCCATGAGGGATTTACTAGGGCATTTTCAAAGCAGTTTGGCATGACCCCGAAGGACTACAGCAAGAATACACCGCCGTTAAAGCTCTTCATGCCCAGCCGTATCCGCGATTATTACCTCACATTAATGAAAGGAGACAACAGTATGGCAGAGAATAAGAACGTAAGCACGGTTTTCGTACAGGTAATCGAAAGGCCGGCAAGAAAACTGATTTTAAAGCGAGGGATAAAGGCAACACACTACTTCGAGTATTGCGAAGAGGTCGGCTGCGACATATGGGGCATACTGACAAGCATAAAAGAAGCCATCTATGAACCCATGGGATTATGGCTGCCTCAGAACATGGTAAAGCCCGGGACATCGGTTTATGCCCAGGGTGTTGAAGTTCCCGCCGATTATAACGGCATAATACCTGAGGGATTTGATGTAATTGACCTGCCTCCGTGCAAGATGATGATATTCCAGGGACCGCCGTATGAGGAGGAAAAATTCGAAGAAGCAATAGGAGATTTATGGGAGGCGGTTAAGAAATATAACCCCGAGATTTACGGATATTCTTGGGCTGACGAGGATGCCCCGAGGTTCCAGTTGGAGCCCATGGGTTACAGAGGATATATTGAAGGAAGGCCGGTAAGGCCGATTAACGGTTAATTCTGTATGTACCAATCCTCCGGTATCGGTGTGTCACTCTCAAAAAGCCTGGGATTCCTTTTAAGATATTCGGTTGTCAAATCGGCCATGCCGACGGCGTCGCACAGGTAGCTTTCGGCATCGCCGATTTTTCCTTTTTTGGCGATGCCATAGTGCAGGAAGGGCGGAAGCATTTTATCGTAATTGTATGATATATCACCGCCGGAAAAATAATGAGAACGGAAAGGACGGTCTATGACCCTTCCGTCCGGAGCAATTATCTTAAGATGCCTCGGCTTTTCCATCAGTCGGTCGGGTATATTATTCCATTCTTCCACACCATGTATGAAGGTGTTCTTTTTCAAATTGCACCCGAGAAACAGGATTTTGGCTTTCCTGTCATAGAGCTTTCCCCAGCAGCCTTTTCGCGGGCATGGCGTGTCAAACTGCTCTTCACCCGCGGTATATTCCGCCGCATCCTTTCCTATGGCGGCAACCGAATGGGTGGGGTGAAGAGAACGGATTACCCCCGGCCTTTTCATGAAAAGGTTGGTAAGTATACCGACACAGGACGGTTCCGTAAGGGGATTAAACACGTTGTATTCATCATTTATCTGCTCCCATGTATGGGTGGGAAAGACAAGCAGGCCTTCATCCTGCAAATACTCAATAAATGCATCAAGCACCGTATCGGCACCACCCTCGACCTTGCCGATTGCTTTCATGGAAGAGTGCACCAGCAGGGTATCCGTGGGCTTGATGCCAATGTTTTTTATATCGTTTAATATATCCTGTTTGGTATACATGGGTGCATTGCCTCCTTATGTATTAATTATCCCAAATTCATTATAGCTTACCGGGCCATCACGTACAACCGGTCTTTTAATGCATGTTACATGCCAGTTGAAAAAATATACGGTTTCAGGCAAATAGTCATGCGGTTTGACAGTATATGCCATTTGGAAGTATAATTTAAGAAGAATAACGTGTTTTTTGCCTAAGGCTTTTCGAGGAGAAGGGAGGGTGACATGGAACAGAATATAATTGCCGTCATATGGGATTTTGACAAGACCCTGGTCGACGGATATATGCAGAAGCCGATATTTAAGAAATACGGGGTTAACGAGAAGGATTTCTGGAATGAAGTCAATGAGCTGGCCAACGAATACAGGAACAGGGGTATAAAGGTCAACAAGGATATATTATACCTGAACCACTTTATCACATGTACACGGCAGGGCATATTTCCGGGCTTGAATAACAAGGTTTTGTACGAGCTTGGCAGGGAGCTTGAATTTTATGACGGAATCCCTGAGATTTTTGAGGAAATGAAGAAAAAGGTTGAGGAAAATCCCGACTATCAGACATTCAACATACAGGTAGAGCATTATATCGTAAGCACCGGGCTGGCGGAGATGATAAGAGGTTCTGTAATTCACGGTCATGTAAAGGGGATATGGGGCTGCGAGTTTATTGAGGAGCCTATCAAATCGTCCCTCAAGCCGTCTCAAGACACCACTGATGATGAAGACGGCAAGCCGGCAGTAATCAGCCAGATAGCGTATACCATCGACAACACGTCAAAAACCAGGGCAGTCTTTGAAATAAACAAAGGGGCGAACCTGTTCTCGGAAATTGATGTCAATTCAAAAATGGATCCCAAGGACAGGAGGGTGCCTTTCGAAAACATGATTTATATTGCCGACGGGCCCAGTGACATTCCGGCATTTTCGGTTATAAAGGGCAACGGGGGCAAAGCCCTGGCCGTATATCCCAAGGGGGATATGAGGGCATTCCAGCAGGTAAACAGGCTGATTCAGGACGGAAGAATTGATATGCTCGGGGAAGCTGATTACTCCAGGAATACAACGACCTATCTCTGGCTTATGGACCAGGTTGATTCAATTGCAAGAAAGATATATGACAAAAAAATGCTGCAGATAAACTCCAGCGTATCAAAAGCGCCGGAGCATATAACATAATATAGAAAATAAATTAATACCCCGGTTTGAAGCCTTGCCGGCATCACGAACCGTTAGACGCCTCCGGTTCATGTTTCCGGGCTGATAAATTTTTGGTGAAGGAGAAGATTAAAATGAGTAAAATAAGGCAGGAATACCATAAAATCAGGGTCGAATGCGATAGTCTGGAATGGCTGTATGTCCCCGATGTCCAATATGCCGATTACGGAAACTGCAGGCGATGCCTTCAGCTTATCATTCCATACCGGCATAAGTGGAAAGAGGATGTAAGATACCCGCTGGTTGTATATATACCGGGATCGGCATGGTACAGGCAGGAGATGTATAACAGCATCCCCAGCTATTCGAAATTGGCGGAAAGGGGATATGTAACGGCAGTCGTTCAGTACAGGGAATCGACAATAGCAAAACATCCCGCCCAGATAGAGGACATTAATAATGCGATTTTATTCCTTTTATCCAAGGCGGATGAGTTTCATATTGATGCCGGAAAGATATTTATCGGAGGCAATTCATCAGGAGGGCATGCTGCATTAATGACAGCTATGCTGAAAGCCCATGGGAAAATCAGCGGCAATTATGATATTAAAGGCATTATCGCACAATCGGCTCCTACAGATCTTCTCATGTGCGCGGCTGAAGAGATACCTGATTGGCTTCCCGCCGATTTCCAGCCGGTTAAGGACCTGCTGGGTGTTGATGATGTATTAAGCAATGAAGAACCGGCAAGGCTTGCGTCATGCGCGCCTTATATTGCCAAGGAAGTGGAAATGCCCGACATACTTCTGCTGCATGGCACCAATGACGAGATGGTGAGTGTCGATCAAAGCAGGACGCTGTACAATCGCCTAAAGGAAGCGGGAAAGAGTGTTACATACTATGAGCTTGACGGTGCCGGCCACGGAGGACCGGTATTTTGGTCCGGGGAGATACTTGATGTAATAGACGCATTTATCAAGGGAGTATTATAATCTGATGAAATAAATATATAATTTTGTATTAGGATATGGATAAGGAATGATCGATTCATTGCCTGTGGAAATATCGGATCAGGTCAATAAAGCCTGCAATATAATTAATAAACACCTTGGTTCAACACTGGCGGCCGTTCATCTGTACGGCTCGGCAACCGACGGGGGATTAAAGCCTTACAGTGATATTGACCTGCTTGTAACGGTAAATGAGCATCCCAATGAGGAAGTCAGGAGAGCCCTTATGCTAGACCTGCTGTCGGTGTCGGCTCCACCGGGAAAGGACGGTAAGCTGCGGGCTCTTGAAGTCACCGTAATTGTATACAGTGAGGTTGTCCCGTGGCGTTATCCTCCCCGCAGGGTGCTGCAGCTTGGGGAATGGCTGAGAAAAGACATTCTCGAGGGAAATATTGAGCCTGCCATGGAGGACAAGGACCTTACCATACTGCTTATGCAGGCCAGGGAGCATGGGCTTGCGCTCATAGGGCCGGAGGCAAGGGACATGTTTGAACCGGTGCCTGAAGAGGATTTTTACAAGGTTTTATCCGATGCGCCTCGGCTATGGACCAAGCCGGAGGACTGGATCGGTGACGAAAGAAACATAATGCTTACATTGGCCCGTATATGGTACAGCATTGAAACCGGCAGGATCGCTCCGAAGGACACGGCGGCATCATGGCTGCTTGAACGCCTGCCTGCGGAACACCGGCCTATACTGCATAAGGTAAGACAGGCTTATCTTGGATTGTGTGAAGATTCTTTTGATGCAGACGGGAAAGAGGTTGAGTCATTTATGCGGTATTCGAATAAGGCAATTGCCCGGCTGCTGGACGAGAGGCATTTTAAACATGACAGTAAAATGTAAACTGCTTGCACGGGATAAACCCGCACAAGCAGTTTCTTTTTATAACGGCTCTTCAATTTTAATTTCCAGGTCCGGCTGATGGCCTTTTTCCATCATGCGCCTGGCTTTCCTGTTGGCTACCGTATCAAATACTATGGAGAAGTCATAATTTTCGGGATAAAGCTCTTTAGCAGGAACAAGCAGTTTAAGCCTCTTGTGATTAACGCGGAGCTTCTTCTTTTTTATCTGGACTATAAGCATTCCGTCATCGTCAGCCGTCCTGCATACTATGCCCACCTTTTTCTCGGGATAGACAAGCACGCTGTCACCTTTCCGAAAGCTTTTAGCCCTTGATGAACCTCCGTATGAGGGTTTATCGGCGGCTTTTCTTATCCTTGGGCCGTAGTATTCCTTCCTGTTTGCCTGCTTGTCATCCGGACTGACATTTTCATATATTAAGTTTAACTCGGATATTGCCTTGTCTCCGTAAGCTTCCTCGCATGCCCGTTTGACTATCCCATAAGGCAGGCCCAATCTCTTTGCGATATATAAGGCACAGCTTTCACCGGCTTTGCCCAGCTCCAGCTGAAAGAGAGGCTTAAGCGTCTCACGGTCGAAGGTCATCCTTGCATTTATGATGCCTTCTGCCTTTTCTGTGTACTGCTTTACCTCGGGGTAATGGGTGGTCACCAAAAACAGGCATCCGCTCCGTTTCAGTTCGTCAAGCAGGGCAATGGCAATGCCCATGCCTTCCGTCGGATCGGTTCCCGAACCAAGCTCGTCCAGTATGACAAGGCTTTCCCTGTTTACTCTCTTTAAGATATCAATAATATTAATGATATGGGCGGAGAATGTTGAAAGATTCTCCGTTACGCTCTGCCCGTCCCCGATGTCGCAAAGGACCTGGCTGTTCATGCAAATATCCGCTTCATCGCATGGGACGTGAAGGCCGCATTGGGCCATTATGCTCAACAATCCCACTGTCTTTATGGCCACGGTTTTTCCCCCGGTATTCGGGCCGGTTATGACGACGCCCCGAATGCCGCTGTCCCCGCCCATGCGGATGTTCAGAGGGACGAAGGTGTCCCTGTCCATAAGTGGATGACGCCCGTTTACAATATTCATATATCTTGCTGTATTAACAGCAGGGGCAACGGCACATAAATCGGCGCTTAGCTTGCCCTTGGCAAAGATGAAATCCAGCTTTGCGATAACCCTCATGTTTTCCTCAAATATTTCGGAATGGTCGGCAATAAGGGCGGTCAGGGCATACAGGATTTTGCGGACCTCATTTTCTTCGTCCAGCTTAAGCATTGCAAGCTCGGCATTCATTTCATAAATGGCCGCAGGCTCGATAAAAAGGGTCGCACCTGTGGAGGATTTGTCAATTACGCTTCCCGGAATCTTGTGCTTGTATTCCTTTTTGACCGGAAGGCAGACATGGCCGCTGCGGTTTACTATAAAGCCCTCCGATAAGTATTCCTTGTTATTTTTTAGCATCCCTTCTGCTTTGCTCTTGATTTTTTCTTCAAGAATTGTAATGCCGCGCCGGATATCCCTTAGGGCATTCGAAGCGTAATCATCGACCCGGCCGTTTCTGATGCTTTTATGGATTTCATCCTTAAGCCCGTCAAGGGAATCAAGGTTTTCTTCATAATAGGGCAGGCTTAATTCAAGGGATTTGCCGCGGTTGAGATAGTCCTTCATCCTTCTTACCGCTGTCAGGAATGCAGCCATATATTCTAGCTGGTCGGGCTGCAGTACACCGCCTTGCCTGGCGGTTATAAGGTATTTATCAATATCCTTCATGGACACCAGGGGAGGGCTGCCCATGGTATCAAGGATCTTTCGGGCCTCAGTTGTATCCCTTAGTGCGGCGGTTAATTCGGTTTCTGACAAAAAGGGCGCAAGCTTGTCAAAGCTTTCTTTTGCCTGGTCGGTCAGGCAGCAGCCTTTCAGTTTCTCAATAATGGCGTCAAACTCCAGGGTTTTATATGTGTTTGTCATGTTTACTTCCTTCTTTCCGGATATTCTGGATAAGATAACGAGTTCATTTCCATCAGCGAAGGAAGAGCACAAAAAACAGCCATGGAAGCAATTCCGTAACCAATTGCTTACAGGCTGACATATTAGCATAGATATACCGATATGCAGTTACTTGTTTTGCGCCTGTTACGGATTAAGCCACTTCGGCAGGACAATAAAACCGGCAGTAGTTCATACACTCCGCGGTACGGCAAGCAGCCGGCTGGGCGGGAAATAAGCCGGAAGCCTCTGTGGCACTTGCTTCACAGTACTATTTTATTGTACTCTCCATAACAAACACAATTAACACAAAGCATTCCCCTTCACATTACAGTTATGTTAATATTACACCGTTTTCTGGATTTTGTCAAATATAACGGGTAAATTTTTAGATACTTATTCGATATAGATAAGGTTTGACTTGCCATACCTGTTAGATTATTATGGAAGAGCAGGGATAATTGGCAAGGAGAATCAGTATGAAAGCAATTTTACTGGACATGTATGGAGTAATAGTAAAGCAGACGGGTGATGATTTTGTTCCCTATATCCGTCAATTCTTTCCGGATATAGAACCGGAAGAGATTTATGATTCATGGTTCAGGGCGGATGTGGGTGAAATATCATCGCTTAAGATCTGGGAAGCCATTGGGTTTGAAGGGGATTTGGAAGCGGTTGAGAAGGCATACCTGGATACCATAGAGCTAAACGACGGCTTTATGGAATTTGTCACCGCCGCAAGAAATCGGTATAAGCTTGCCGTCGTATCGAATGACACCAGCAGGTGGAGCAGGTATCTTAGGGAAAAATTTGATATCAACAAATATTTTGATGTCATAAGCATCAGCGGGGACCTGGGTATAAGAAAACCGGATGAGCGGATTTTCCTGCTGACCGCGGAAAAACTGGGATGCAGCGCGGATGACTGCATATATATTGACGACAGAAGAAAGAACCTAAATGCAGCCGCCAGGCTGGGAATGCGGCCAATCCTTCTCAACAGCAGGAACGTGGAATATGACGGCACAACGGTAAACAGTTTTTATGAGCTGATGGACCTGCTGTTATGAAATAATGCTACATAACGGAGGAACAACCGCAAAGATTTGTGAAACAGGCAAGTATACGGAATTTAGATAAAACTGTTAATAATCCTGTTGAACAAGAATGGGCGGATGTATATAATAAATGATAAACTTTAAAATAAATATAAAATTAAGGAGAATGCCATGGATAACATTAAGCTGGATAAGTGTTTCGGATGCGGAAAGCAAAATCCCCTGGGATTGCATCTTGATATTACATACGTGGAGAACAAGTCGCACATTGAGTTTACAGTTGATGCCAACCATTGCGGATACCCTGGGATCCTGCATGGCGGAATAATTGCTGCGCTTTTTGATGAGGCCATGTTTTATGCCGTAAAAAGATTGGGTATTGTCACAATGACGATATCCTTGTCCATAGAATATTTAAGTCCCGGTTTGGAGGGCCATAAGCTGGTCTGCGAGGCTTTGGTTGAGGGCCGTGAGGGGAGAAAGGTTGAGGTACTGGCGGAAATAAAGGATGCGGACAGCGGTAAGCTTGTGGCCAAGGCTAGAGGCGGATTCCTTGAGGTCAATCCGGAAAAGGTATTGCACAAGCAATAAAAAACACATGGGTTTAGCCATTGTTCAGACAGGATTCAGCTTGGTTTATTGACACGCAAAGCGTGTTTTTGATATTATTCTAATGTAAAAAAGGTTTAATGTATCGGAGGTGATAGCATGAGCCTTTTTAGAAAGAAAGATGATTACCTGCCAGGCTATGGAACACTTGGTTACGTTTATACAAGCAGGAGAAAAAGATTCAAAGGATTTGTCAAATCCGCTGTTGTAATGCTGTTGTGCTGCCTGTTAACAGGATTAACCGTCGGAGGAGGCATATACCTTAAGCTTTCCGAGAAAATTGACGAACTGGAGCTAAGGCTGAAGAGCCGGGAAAGCAGCACCATACTTGAAGGAGATGTAATTACTATAGAGGATGTGCTGTTTACAGCGGACGGCAGCAACTCGACAGTTACAAAGATTGCCAAGAAGGTAGGGCCTTCGATAGTAGGCATCAGAATGGTTACCCAAAACCCGAGGAACTGGTATTACAGCAGTTCTCAGCCGGCGTATGAGGGATCGGGTATCATTATTGACAGAAAAGGATACATAATGACCAATTACCATGTCGTGCAATATGCGGATCCGAAGAATTCTTTAAGCAAGAATACCACATTGGAGGTCTTCCTGTCGGATGGAAGACAGGCAATGGCAAAATACATAGGTGGAGACAAAAAGAGCGATTTGGCTGTAATTAAAATAGATTTGGATAAACTGACTCCGGCGGACCTTGGAGATTCGGATTCCCTTGAGGTCGGTGAGCTGGCAGTTGCGATAGGAAATCCCCTGGGATTGGAATTCCAGGGATCGGTTACCGTTGGTGTAATCAGCGCCCTTAACAGGACGGTCAGCATTGAAGACCGGACCTTGAACGTGATACAGACCGATGCCGCCATCAATCCGGGCAACAGCGGCGGAGCGCTGCTAAACTACAAGGGAGAAGTAATCGGCATAAATACGGCAAAAATATCAATATCCGGCGTTGAAGGCCTTGGCTTTGCCATACCGATTAATGAAGCCAAGCCGATAATTGACCAGCTTATTATGTTCGGATATGTTAAGGGAAGGCCGTATATAGGCATATCGGGCATAGAGATAACGGAGACAATATCTTACCTGTATAATCTTCCTGTTGGAATCTATATCACGGACGTGGTTCCAGACAGCGGTGCGGATAAAGCCGGAATACGTGAGGGAGACGTGCTTGTGTCGCTGGCCGGTGTTGGAGTGCGCACCATGGCTGATGTAGACACCGTAAAGGATAAGTATAAAGCCGGTGACACGGTTGAAGCCATAGTTGTAAGAAATGGAAAGAGGATAAAGCTTTCGCTTACATTTACCGAAGAGAAATAAATAAAACGCCGTGATATGATATGCGTCATAACATTATATCAATCACTAATTACGAACCGCCTGTGAAGGCGGTTTTCATTATATTTCACTATTCATGTCAAAAGATTTATGGTATTATGTAGATAGTTAAAAACCGGGTGGTAATATGTATTTTATATTAAAACCGTATCATTAAGGGGTAGAATAAAATGCTGGAAATACCTGAAAGCTATGTTATTGCAAACCAACTTAACAATACTATAAGGGGTAAGAAGATAAAATATGTCCTGGCAAACCAATCGCCGCATAAATTTGCATGGTATCACAGGAATCCCGATGATTATGACGAGCTGCTTTCAGGCAAAACAATTGGCAGCTCCCGTCCTGTATCGGGGATGATAGAAATAGAAGCTGGGGATTGCCGGATCGTTCTCATGGAGGGAGTTTCGCCGCGATATTATGAAGACTTGATGAAAGTGCCAAAGAAGCATCAGCTTTATATAGAGTTTACGGATGATACGGCTTTGGTCTGCACCGTCCAGATGTACGGGGGGATGGTGGCATTTCATGATGGTGAGTATGATAACAAGTATTACATCCTGGCAAAGAAAAAACCATCACCGCTTACGGGCGGGTTTGACAGGCAATATTTCAGGTCGCTGCGTACGGAAGAAACAGTAAAGCTGTCGGCCAAAGCGTTTCTTGCCACCGAGCAGCGCATTCCCGGTCTTGGCAACGGTGTACTGCAGGATATTCTATACATGGCAGGAATTCATCCCAAAAGAAAGATGAAGGATGTTTCTGATGAAGAATATGACAGACTCTTTGATGCGGTCAAAAATACATTAAGGATGATGGCCGAACAGGGCGGAAGAGATACTGAGAAGGACCTGTTTGGCAACCCGGGCGGGTACGTGACATATTTAAGCAAGAATACGGCATTCATTCCATGTGTGAAATGCGGTTATGAACTGCACAAGGAGAATTACATGGGCGGTACAATTTACTACTGCGAAAACTGCCAGAAATAACTTGTGAAAGCAAAAAGAGGAGAATCTGATGTACAAGCACATAATATGGGATTTTGACGGAACGCTGTTTGACACATACCCTGTGATGACAAAAGCCGCCTTGATGGCCTTGGAAGAGAACGGCATTATTGAGCCATATGATAAGATTTTTAACCTTATGAAAACATCATTTTCAACCCTGTTTGATTACTTTTACGCAACCTATTCCAAGGATGTCGGTGAAAAGGTAATCTCCGACTTCTATAAGCACAGGCGAAAGACAGAAGCAGGCGGGGCAAAGCCATTTCCCTATGCGGCGGATGTATGCAGAAGGATATGTGAAAGCGGCCGTTACAACCATCTGTGTACCCACAGGGGAGAGTCGTCAATAAAATACCTCCGGGAATATGACATGCTTAAGTACTTCAGCGGCCTGGCTACCGAAAGCAGCAATTTTAAGAGAAAGCCTGACCCGGAGGCCTTATTATGGCTCATGAAAGAGTTTGATATTGATAAGAGCGAAGCCTTGATGGTCGGTGACCGGGATATTGATATTCTGGCGGCAAGAAATGCCGGCATGGATGGATGCTATTATAAGGGCAGCCCGTTATTTGACTGCGGTTATGCCAAATACACGGTAACCGATTTGAGGCAGATACTTGATATTCTGGAGCTGTAATGCGGTATAAATGGATGGCGCATCAGATAACAATTGCATGGTTTGGAGGATGTATGCAGGAATTATACATAAGAGAAATATGCAAAAAACATAAAATGGAATGCGGCAAAATCACAAATATAGCTGGAAGATTTGACCTTGGAGTATTCAATGTAGATGACAGGTACGTTATACGCACCTCCAGGAACCGGATGCTGGATGAAGAAATCAAGTATGACCGCATAAAGGCTTTAAAGCATGTACCGCATCTTATCCATGCCTCCGAGTTTATGATTGACGGCAGCAGGATATACTATCTTATACTGGATTATATCCAAGGGCTTGAACTGCTGTCGGTATATAATAATCTCACTCCCATTAATATTCACGACATTAGCATGAGCATATCGGAGTTTCTTAATAATCTTCACCGCATAAAAGGCAATAAGTATGATATAGGGCACTATATCCCCATAATTCCGAATCATGATAAGTCCTGGAAAGTCGGACATGAGCTTTATTGGGATTATGTCTATAACAATGTGACGGGATTGCAGCCTGACGACGGACTTGTAAAGCTCCTTAAAGCGGCTGACGGATATTTCAAGGAAAACGTATCAAGCCTCGATTATGAAGGCGGGCCGGTGCTGCTGCATAATGATTTCCATTTTAAGAACATTATCGTAAAGAACAACGCGTTTGCCGGTGTAATCGACTGGGAATGCTCACAGTACGGCGAAATGGATTTTGAACTCATTCACCTGCTTCATTGGAGCTTGTATCCGCCGTCCAAGGATTTGAACATGACGGTTATGTTTAACTCGGTGTTCCGGGAGCAGATGAAAAGCAGAGAAATACCGATGATAGAGAAGAGATTTACAATATATATGCTTGAGCATGATTTCATGCAGATAGTCTGGAGCAAAGGAAATAAAACTGATGAGTACATGCCGAGGATACGCAGCTGGCTCGATGGAAAGCTTGAGGAGTACGTCAGGAATATCATGTAGTATCAAGTACGTGGGATGAGTATGGAGTGTCAATCCATAGCGAAAGGATTTCAGGGAGAGTTTGAAACGCTCCCTATGTGAATAAAAGAAGGATGGATAACCTGGTGCCATGCTTAAGCGGCATTCTGTCCTATAATCAAATTAAGGATTCTATCTCTTTTATTTGTTCGGTGCTCAGGGGACCGAACCGCATTGCTTTGGCATTCTCCTCCACCTGCTTAACCGTCTTGAAGCCGGGAATCGGAATGGTGCGGCTGCTCTTACCCCATATATAGGCAAGTGCTCCCTGTACAAGGGTTCGGCCGCCGCTTCTTAGGATTTCCTTTATGGCTTCCAGCTTGTCAAGATACTCCGGATTCGGCTTGGCATCTTTGAAGAACATCTTTAAATCCGTTACGGATTAACATTGCCGTATGCCCGCCAGGAAAACATCCAGACAGCGGGCAATTACTCCGTCAATCTGTTCTACAGTGTAGAACTTTACCCCCATTGCTAAACCTATCATCATGTTATAATAGGCAGTGGCTATACTTTCCGGATCCTTTTTCTTTATCTCGTTTTTCTGCATTCCCGTTTCTATAATCTTTCGTATCCTGTCCATGAAGTACATTTCAATCTTGAAGGTTTTATTATGAAGATCCTGCTTAAAGAAATCGGGCGGGTAATAGTAGTACCGGTCCCAGAATTCCATCTCCAAATTATTTATGCAGTTTTTCACATATTTTTCGAAGATATCGGACAGTATTTCAAGGGCGCTTTTATCATCCTCTATAACGGTAATGCTGTTTATGAAGCCTTCGTAATTCTCAAGAATTTTGTCAAATACGGCCTGAAAGATGCTTACCTTGCCGGGAAAGTAGAAATAAATCGAAGCTTTCTTGATGTCCACAGCCCTTGATATGTCATCCATGCTGCAGTTAAAATAGCCTTTTGTCGCAAAAAGCTCAAGGGCTTTCTCCAATATTTTTTCTCTTGTCATTTCATACCATCCCTTAAACCTACCAACCGTTAGGTAGATTATATCAGATATCTTCTTTGACTGCAATATGAATTTTATTTTAGCAATACAATCTTACCGAAATATGATATTATGTATATATGCAACGGACAGGAAGGGCAGCTAAAGGTGAAGGGACGGCGTTTTTACGAGGACATGCCCGTGTGCTTTATGGAAAACAGGCAAGCCATAGGCAGCATTTAAGAAAACATGCGAGGTAGCGATTATGAGGATTAGACCGTTTAAATTAAGCGATTCGGAACACCTGGTTAAATGGCAGGGAGATGAGAGATCCTTTGCGCAATGGTGCAAAGGCAGGTTCTCGTATCCGCTTACGGTGGAACAGGTCCATCATTATTACAGGGAGATTGAAGGCAATGGGAATGCATGGACAATGACCGCCCTTGATGACAGCGGGACACCGGTCGGCCATGTTTTGATGAGGAATGCGGATTACGAGAATGAGAGCATACATATTGGCTTTATTATTATTGACCCGCAGTCCAGGGGCAAAGGATACGGCAGGGAAATGGTATCCCTGGTTGTCAGGTATTCATTTGACATCCTTAAGGTTAAGCGGGTTACACTAAATGTTTTTGACAACAACCCGTCTGCGCATAAGTGCTATAAGGCGGTAGGATTTAAGGACATAAAGCATAATGAGGCAGTCTATACGTTTAACAGTGAAAAGTGGGGAACCTTTTTCATGGCGATTGAGCGCAGTCAGGGCGGGCAAAACATGGCCTAAACGGATTATAAGCATTAGAAAAACCGGCGGAATTCCAAACCGGGATGCAATTTTGCCGCAAGCAAAAGTATAAATGTGATTGGGGGACATAATATGAAAATAGTATCGGTTAAGGAAAGCCCTGAGTATAAAGATATGGCAATCAAATACTTCCAAAGCAAATGGGCTGGCAAGGAAAGCATGATGGTATATGAGGACTGCATTAATCACTGCATTTTAACAAAGAATCCTCTGCCGCAGTGGTACCTGTTGATGGAAGGGAAAGAAATCATCGGATGCGCGGGGCTTATTACGAATGACTTCATAAGCAGGATGGACTTATATCCCTGGATATGTGCTTTATATATCGAGGAAGCCCACCGCGGACATGCATATGGTTCGCTGCTGCTTGAAAAAGCCAAGGAGGATGCCAAAAAAGGCGGATTTTCAAGTGTTTACCTCTGTACATGCCATGTCGGTTATTATGAGAAATACGGTTTCCAATATATAGGGGAGGGCTATCATCCTTGGGGTGAGAGCTCCAGGATTTATGAGGCAAAGCTGTAAATTTGCCCATATAACGGCCATGCGGATTTTAGGGGGAAAGGTGATATTGATTGGATATAAGGAAGATAACGGGAACCGAAAAAATCAATGCCATAAAGCTGGTTTGGAAAGTGTTTTTGGAGTTTGAAGCACCTTATTTTGAAGAAAAGGGAGTAATTGCTTTCCGAAATTCTATATCCAATCCGGAAATAATAAACGAGCTTGTTATTTATGGCGCATATGAAAACGAAAGCCTTATTGGAGTCATAGCAACAAGGAACAAGGGAAATCATATTGCCTTATTATTCGTTGACAAAAAGTATCACAGAAGGGGAATAGGGCGCAAGCTGTTTGAGGTTGTATTAAAAAACAGCACGGCAAATATTATTACCGTAAACTCTTCTCCCTATGCCATAGGGTTTTATCATAAACTGGGATTCGTCGATATCGGCAGGGAGCAGACAAGGGACGGCATGATATTCACGCCGATGAAGTATCAAAAACAGCAGAATCTGTAAAGGATGATGACTTCCTGTTATTTGTTAGGATATGAAAGGAGACATTGCATGGCAAAATATGAGAAATGGCTGAAGGGCAATTTTGACGAACTGCTTGACCGGCTGCATCGGGACATAACCAACGGCAGCATTTCTGTAAGCTACGAGGACGGAAGCACGGTAACCATCAATAATGCCAGGATGGCTGTAAGGGTTTATGAGAGGTACAGCATGACCGGCAATAACCGTGTCAGCATGAATGTAACGATCCTGGGTGTGGGAGATGATTTGTTCGTATCGGCAATCACCTCGGGCGGAAGCCAGGCGGTATTCTTTAAAATCAATACCTTGGGAGAAGAAGCATTCCTGCAGTTATTTATAGATTCTATAGAAAGCTTTCAGGCAAAGAGGTACTAATGATGAGAGAAAATACTATGAAAATGAGAATGGTGGTAACCGACCTGGACGGCACATTGCTTAGAAGCGATAAAAGCGTATCCGAAAGAACCGTCAACGTGCTGAGAAGGCTGGATGACATGGATGTAAAAATTGCCGTGGCTACTGCAAGAGCATCAAGAAGCGTATACAAGCTGGTTCCCTCCGGTTTTAGGAATATATATTATATTTTCTATAATGGGGCGTCGGTGTATTATAACAACGAGGAAATTTACAGCCGTTATATTGATGCGGTAAAAGCGAAGGAAATAGTCCTTTGGTTTTTATCACGCTATCCGGGCATTGAAATATCGCTTGAAATGCTTGGCAATCTTTATACCAACTTTGATATAAGAAAAATGGAAAGCTGGTTTCCGCCTTTTGAACAGGTTGATTTCCAAACCCTGGAATTTAAACCGGCAGGCAAAATACTGGTGAACCTCCGATACGTCGGAGATATTTCGGAGGTATATGAGTTTTTGCCTGATGACTGCAGGATTATAATAACCGACAACGGCGCATTGGGACAAATATTAAACAAGGATGTGTCAAAAGCCGGCGGTGTTAAAGCGCTTGCGGAAGTGCTGGGCATCGGGCTTGATGAGGTTATTTCGTTCGGCGATGATTATAACGATATTGAGATGATCAGGGAATGCGGCATCGGTGTCGCCATGGGCAATGCGCCGCAGGACATTAAGGATGCGGCGGATATTATAACCGCCTCCAATGACGAGGACGGAGTAGCCATAATCCTTGAGAAACTGCTTGAGAACAATATGATTATTAGCAAGTCCGGATTCATTTGGTAAAACACCTTGAAATCAAGGTGTTTTATTATGCATATAAATTTTTGTAGCCTCATTCTTACCAGTGTGATATCATATTTTTACCAGGATTGTATTTCATAATCCTTGGGGCGTTTACAGGAAAATACTATAAAAAAGGAGAACAGGAGAAGGTATATGAAATCATATGTAAAGCAAAACCGTTATATGTTCGGCCTGGGCACGGTCGGAAGGGATATGATGTATTCGTTGGTAAGCATGTACCTTATAGTTTTTCTAACCGAAATCCTCAACCTGCCTGATTCTACGATGTGGTGGATGACGGGGGCCATGACGGCATTAAGGATTTTTGATGCTGTGAACGATCCTGTCATGGGCTTTTTGGTTGACAATACCCACGGCAGGTTTGGCAAGTTTAAGCCATGGATTGTTATCGGCGGAATAATCGGCGGGATTCTTACCGTACTGCTGTTTGTCGATTATGGGATCAAAAGCCCGGCATATGTGATAATATTTGTCGTTTTGTATCTCTTGTGGGACCTGACATATGGGGCAAATGACATAGCGTATTGGTCAATGCTTCCCTCTCTCACCCTGAATCAAAAGGAAAGGGAGAAGACCGGGGCATTTGCCAGAATATGCGCTAATGTTGGACTGTTCGTAACAGTGGTTTTAATCATTCCGGTTACAAACGGATTGGGAGGAGATACGAAGGCGTGGCTGACTGTGGCAATCGGAATAGTCCTGCTGACGTGGGCATTCCTGGCCTTTACCGTATTTGGCGTTAGGGAGGACAAGAGCATACATGTAAAGCAGGATTCGACATCACTAAAAGAGATGTTCATAGTCCTGTTCAAGAACGACCAGCTCATGTATACGGCGATATCCATGGGCTTGTTCATGATAGGATATACGACAACAACGACCTTTGGTACATACTATTTCAAGTACGCATTTAAAAATGAAGATATGTATTCGGTATTTGCGGCTATTCTGGGTGTGACACAGCTTGCCGCCCTGTCGGTGTTCCCATTGTTCTCAAAGAAATTCAGCCGCAGGACCCTGTATACGTTTTCCACGGTTTTAGTGGTGCTTGGGTACCTGATATTCTTCTTTGCTCCGATGAAAATGATCTATGTCGGAGCGGCGGGTATTCTCCTGTTTATAGGCGAAGCCTTCATACAGCTGCTGATGCTGATGTTCCTTGCCGATACGGTGGAATATGGCCAATGGAAGCTGGGCAACAGAAATGAAAGCATAACATTCTCCGTGCAGCCTTTTATAAATAAAATCGGCGGCGCAATTGCCAGCGGTATTGTCCTTGCGACCCTGATACTGTCCGGCATAAATTCGGCCGAAACGCCCGACGATGTTACGGAAACGGGACTATTGATGCTTAAGTTCTCCATGCTGATCCTCCCGATTGTCTTCATCTTGATAGGATACTTGATATACAGAAAGAAATTCAGGATTGACAAGGAACTGTTTGATAAGATTATTGACGAGCTCAAAGCCCGGGGTGATATAAATAAATAGAAAGAGGATGCGGGTGGCAAATCATGAGTAAGAAGAACAAGATAATCCGTTCCTTATGTTAAGGCACTGCAGGATGCTGTTAAGGATATGGCGGAACATGTGGATGAAGAAGGCATATGCCGAATGGATGTTGCTGATGATACCTGTTAATATTACATTTCATCGTTTATCATCTGCCTGGTTTGAAAGAGTGACGTGAGGTATGAAAAAATATATTGATTTAAGCCGAAGCATAGTAAATGACATGCCGGTTTATCCCTATGATGACAAGGTGCGGCTTTTCCAGGACAAATTCCTGGATAAGGACAAGTATGTAAATCACAGGCTTGAGATTGGTATGCATTCCGGCACGCATATTGATACGCCCATGCATATGACCGAGAGCAGCGCTTTTATCGGAGACATGCCTTTGGAAAGGTTTGCCGGAAGAGGGGTTCTGCTTGATGCCAGAAACGAAAGAATTATTAAATACAAGGACTTTTACTCCGATATGGTTGGAAAGGACGACATAGTCCTGGTATACACGGGCCATGGGGATCTATACGGTACCGGGGAGTATTTTACGGACCAGCCCGTAATAGATGAAGGTCTGGCGGATTTCTTTGTTGAGAAGAAAATAAAAATGCTGGGCGTAGATATGCCTTCCCCGGACAACTATCCTTTTATTGTTCACAAGAAGCTGTTTTCAGCCAATATTCTTATCATTGAGAACCTTACAAACCTGTCGGAGCTTATAGGTGTAAAAGCATTCGAAGTTATCGCCTTTCCGCTGAAGGTAAGGGCGGAGGCATCAATGGCAAGAGTGGCGGCATGTATAATAATATAAGGGGGCATCATATGGATGCCCCTTGAATTACTTGATATTACTCTTCTTCCTCTTTGTCATCTTCCTTATCCTTCATCAGGACTATATGCACCTTGTCGATCCTGTTTTTATCCACCGACGCCACCGTAAATATGGCGTTTTTATCCTTGACTGTTTCGCCCTCCTCCGGGATGTGATCCAATAGGTATATGATATGGCCGGCTATAGAATCATAGTCGGTGGCTTCAATATCCAGTCCCAGGGCTTCGTTCAAATCGTCCAGCTTCGTATTGCCGTCAACGATGTATTCATTTTCTGACAGGGACTTTATGCAGTCCTCTTCATCGTAGTCATACTCATCCCTGATTTCGCCGACTATTTCCTCAAGAAGGTCTTCTATGGTTATCAGTCCGGCAGTAGCACCGTACTCGTCAAGTACGATTGCCATCGGAATGGAGTTTCTTCTCATTTCTATCAACAGCTCGGAGGTTTTCTTATATTCGTAGGTAAAGTAAGGCTCTCTCATGATATCGGTGATTTTAAAATCCGCCTTGTTCCCGTCATAGAAGAAAACATCCTTCAGATTTACGATTCCTATTACATTATCACGGCTTTCCGCATAAACAGGAAGCCTTGAATATTTATCGGCAGCGAATAAACGCACAAGCTCGTCATAGGTAAGGTCCACACTTGCAAAGGACATATCAATTCGCGGAACCATAACATCCTTGGCCAAAGAATCACCGAAATCAACCACGTTGGTAATCATCCGGCGTTCCTCGCTTTCAATTACGCCTTCTTCATGGCTGACTTCAAGTATGGTTCTAAGCTCGCTTTCAGTCATGGATGTAGGCTTCTCATTCGGATTTATTCCAATCAGCTTCATTATGCCATTGCACAGTTTATTGATAATAAATATAACCGGGGTCAGCACCACTGTAAGTATTTGAACGGGTCTGGCAACAAGAAGCACCATCCTCTCGGCCTTTATGGCGGATATGGATTTCGGCGTAATTTCTCCGAATACCAAAATCAGCAGTGTAAGCACGCCTGTCGCAAGACCGACCCATTTGTTCCCCCACAGGTCAATTGCCATGGTTGTGGCAAGTGAAGACGCTGAAATATTGACTATGTTGTTTGTAATCAACAATGCGCTGAGCATCTTTGTAGGGTCTTCAATCAGCTTTAATGCAGTCTTGGCACCTTTGACATCGTCATCTGCGAGGCTTCTTATCCTGAGCTTGTTTACGGCCGTAAGAGCAGTCTCCGATGCTGAAGAGAAAGCAGAAAACACCAATAATACAAATAAAAGTACCGCTCGAGCGGTGTCACCCGCGTCCAAAAAATCATCTCCTAAAAAATAAATATTGCAATATGCGTACAAATAGGCATTATACATGACTATTTACAGCATATATGCTTTATTATCTTACAAGATAGTGAATTAAAAGTCAACATAAAATAGTGCTACCGTCAAATCAAATAATTCCTATTGTGTATGTCCTATAAATATTGTATTATCGTCATTGTAAACCTAAATAATAGAATCAATTGATTCTAAAATGACATGACTATAAATCCATTTATATGTTATAGATAAGAGGTATTGATGTGAGAAAGAAGTCCCATATATCACTTGCAAAATATCTTGTTAATAAGAATGGCGAGCATGAATTAAGGCAGCACAGAAAGGCATTTTATATAGGAAGCATCCTGCCGGATCTCAAACCATCGTTTTTGACAAGACGTCACAATATAGAGGAAACCTTTGATATTCTCATAAATGAAATCAAGAGGATAACTGTTGATTACGATTTCAGCAAGGGAATAAACCGCTACTATGCAAAGCACCTGGGGGTCATAACCCATTATCTGGCCGATTATTTTACATTTCCGCATAATTCATGCTATACGGGTTCCATGACGGATCATGTATATTATGAGAAGGAATTGAAATACAGGCTGAGGGAAGCTCTCAGCATGGAAATCATGAATGAGAAGCCGTATGAGGATGAGCAGCTTAATACGCTGGAAGAAATTATCCATTTCATCAAAGCGGCACATAGGGAATATCTCAAAGCCCTTAAGGCTGTAAAGCTGGATATACAATATATTATTGAGCTTTGTACCAAGGTTGTGCGGGCTATCCTGGAGTTCTTTAAAAGAGCGTATATGTCTCTTCAAAAGGGAATGGAACCTTCTTTCGGCTAAGCCGATGTATGAATGATATAAAGGCACCGTTATATCAGGCACTGTGATGTGCCTGTTGATACCGGTGCCATTTTTATTGGCTTTATTTATAATACGGGATTATGTCTTATACGAAGGATTTCCGTGATTTCCGCTATATAGAGGGTGTGAATGTCGCCGTTAGGATACCAGGTTTTCACCAGCCGTTCATCGAGCAGTCCTTCCAGGTTAAGCGGCTGCTTGAACAATTTTTTGCAAATGAGGGCATAATTTGCCTCGTCAAAATAAGGGGTGCCGTTGTAATAGGCAAGTGTCAGTCCGGATTTTTCGATCTTATTCTCAGTCCGGCCCGAAACGGTGCCAAGGTAATTGAGGGTTTTCCTGTAATCCTTGTCAAAAAAGCATAGAGAAAATGTGCTTTCCCTGTCTATAAACTCCTTGGTATATCTTTGCGGTCTAATAACAACAAATGCGACATTCTTTCCATACATGACGCCGAGTCCACCCCAGGAGGCCGTCATGGTATTAGCCTTCTCTTCATTTCCCGCCGTAATAAGCATCCAGTCTTTACCGATCAGTTCAAATGCATTCTTGCGGAATTGCTCGGCAGTGATTATTTTATAATGGTTCATCCCATCATCCCCCGTTAACCAGAAATATATTACGTATTTAATGTTAAATTTGATGATGTTATAAGTCAAGCAAAATACAAATACACAACAGGATTACTCATGCATATATTGAATAATAATAACCGTTAGGGTGTTTATATGATAATCCATGTGGTACAGCAGGGTGAAACCCTTGCGTCGATAGCCGCGCAATATGGTGTCACTCCTGAAAGACTGATTATAGATAATGAGCTGCCCAATCCGGAGAACCTGGTGGTCGGTCAGAGCATGATTGTACGGATTCCAACCCGGGTTCACACCGTTGCCGCCGGTGATACGCTGGCAGGTATTGCGCAGCAGTACGGCATTTCCGTTGATGAATTGTTAAGGAACAATCCCTGGGTGGCTGTCGGGGCATTGGAGCCGGGACAGACGCTGCTTGTTTCATATGAAAGGGATCCGGTGATTGATGCGGCATTGATAATCGGCTACCTGTATCCCTTCATAAACCGCAGCGTCCATCTGAAATCCCTTCCTTTCCTGACATACCAATCGCTTTTTACCTATGGCTTTACACCGGCCGGGGACCTGGTGCCGATACAGGATGAGCAGCTGATAGCCGCAGGATATGAAGCAGGGGTGCCTCCCATAATGGTACTTGCCCCAATGTATGCAGACCAGACATTCGATCCTCAGATTGCCCATGACATGTTTATAAGCCAGGAAGGGCAGAACAGGCTTATTGATAATATAATCGCAACGATGCAGGATAAAGGGTATATTGGAGTGGACATTGATTTTGAGTTTATCCGTCCCGAGGATAAGGAGCTGTTCATCGGCTTTATCTCGAATGTGAAAAACAGGCTGGAGCCCCTGGGGCTGCTTACCCTGGTTGCTCTTGCACCAAAAGTCTCGGGGGAAATGACAGGGCTGTTGTACGAAGCCCATGATTACCCGAGGATAGGGGCGATTGCGGATTTGGTCCTTCTTATGACATACGAGTGGGGGTATCTCCTCAGTCCTCCCATGCCGACAGCGCCGATTAACAATGTGCGGCAGGTACTGGAGTATGGTGTGTCGGTTATTCCCAGGGAGAAAATATTAATGGGGATACCTAATTACTGCTATGACTGGGCTCTTCCTTTTGTGCAGGGGCAGATGGCGGAAGCCTTAAGCAACCAGGAGGCCGTAGCCCGTGCCGCCCGGTACGGCGCAACCATCCAGTTTGACGAGACGGCACAGGTTCCTTTCTTCTATTATACTAATGAAGAAGGGATTCAGCATGTTGTTTATTTTGATGATGCCAGGAGTATGAATGCAAAGCTTCGCCTGATAGCAGAGCTTAATCTCAGGGGTGCCGGCATATGGCAGATCATGGATTTTTTCCCGGCTTTATATATGACAATAAATGAGCTGTTCACAATCGAAGAAGGATAATGAACAGGTTATCTCAAGCGATTATTTATATTATGTTTGAGGACGGGACATATATGTGGTATTATAGAATATGTATTGGGGCTTTAACGCCGGGTATCTTATGGACAGTTGGATAAACGTCCGAAAAGACAAGGAGACATAATTATGGGAAAGCGCGTTTTAAAAGAAATAATGAGTTGGGCAGTAATGTTTGCCATAGCGATAGTACTGGTGCTGTTCATCAACCGGTTTGTTTTTTTTCAGGTGGTGGTGCCTACCGGCTCCATGGAAAGCACCATTATGACCGGAGACAGGGTATTTACGTTCCGGCTGTCATACCTGTTCAGCGAGCCAAAGCGGGGGGATATAGTGGTATTTCCGTTTCCTGATAACGAAGAAATTGATTATATAAAGAGAATAATCGGTGTCGGCGGTGACAAGATCGAAATCAAAGAGGGCGTATTATTTATAAATGATGAGCCGGTGGAAGAGGATTATCTTAATGAACCGATGAGAAAAGAGAATTTTGGCCCGGTCATCGTTCCCGAGGGATGCTATTTTATGATGGGAGACAATAGGAATGAATCGGCCGATTCGAGATACTGGGAAAACCCCTTTGTTAAAAGGGAGAAGATCAAAGGCAAGGCGATTTTCAAATACCCGGGCTTTGCGTGGCTGAACTGATCTTGTGATATGGCAGTAATAAAGGCATACAGGCGGTGATTATAACATAAAGATTAGCCTGTATGCCTTTTTATGTTGTTTATGTTTAATACTGACCAATGGTGCATGGTGTATTAATGCCTGCTTAAGTATTCTTCATAATGCTTTAATATTTTCTCCATGGCCTGCTGTCCCGGCGCACCGGTAGTGTTTCTCCTGTTTACGCAGGCGGTCAGGCTTATGGCTTCATAAATGTCCTCCTCGAACGCAGGGCAGGCAGCCTTATAATCAGCCAGGCTCAATTCGTCAAGGGAAATGCCCCTCTCTATGCAGGTTAACACCAGTTGTCCTATTATACCGTGGGCGTCCCTGAAAGGCACTCCCTTGTTCACAAGATAATCGGCCGCATCGGTGGCATTGGTAAAGCCCTTTGCCGCACTGGCCGCCATGATATCCTTGTTGAACTTCATGGTTGAGAGCATTTTGTCTGTCAGGACTATGCAGCTTTTTACCGTATCAATGGCATCGAAGGTTAATTCCTTGTCTTCCTGCATATCCTTGTTGTAAGCCAGCGGAAGCCCCTTCATGGTGGTAAGAAGGGATATTAAAGCACCGTAAACCCTGCCGGTTTTTCCCCTTACCAGCTCAGCTATATCCGGGTTCTTTTTCTGGGGCATTATTGAAGATCCGGTGGAATACGCGTCATCCAGCTCGATGAAGCGGTATTCGTTGCTGTTCCATATGATGATTTCCTCGCTCAGGCGGCTGAGATGCATCATGATAACGGAGAGGGCCGACAGAAGCTCAATTAAATAATCCCTGTCGGACACGCCGTCGATGCTGTTTAAGGTAGGCCCGTCAAAGCCCAGGAGAGAGGCGCTGTATTCCCTGTCAAGGGGATATGTGGTTCCTGCCAGCGCTCCGGAGCCTAAAGGAGAGAGGTTCATCCTATTATAAGCATCCGTCAGTCTTGAGCGGTCCCTCTTAAACATCTCGAAATATGCGCCCATGTGGTGGGCCAAGGTTATGGGCTGTGCCTTCTGCAGGTGTGTAAATCCCGGCATATAGGTTTGGATGTTATCCTTCATGATATTATAAATCGTCGTAAGGAAATTCTTCAGCAGGGCATCGGTCTCCTTAATCTCTTCCCTTATGTAGAGCTTCATGTCGAGGGCTACCTGGTCGTTTCGGCTGCGCCCGGTATGAAGCTTTTTGCCGGTATCGCCTATTCTTCTGATAAGCTCGGACTCGACAAAGCTGTGGATATCCTCATATTCCTGTGAAATCTCAAGCTTGCCTTCGGATATTTCATCCCTTATTTCCTCAAGCCCCTTGACAATGAGGTCCCGTTCGGAATCGGTTATTATGTTCTGCTTTGCCAGCATGGTGGCATGGGCAATGCTGCCTTCGATGTCCTGACGGAAAAGCTTTCTGTCGAAGGATATGGAGGCATTGAAATTATGGACAAGCCGGTCTGTTTCCTTTGTAAAGCGTCCGCCCCAGAGCTTCATATGATCTACTCCTTGAATTTGATGATTATAATCACATGCTATATTAACCTAATGCGGCAAATTATTCAAGAAAAACTTATAAATATACAAATGAAATATATAAGCATTTTACAGCCCGTAAAGCCGGCTGAATTTATCCTTCAGGTAATTGATATAATAATCCGCGTTGAATTCTTCACCGGTTACATCCTTAAGTATCTGGTTGGTGTTCTTTGTTGCGCCGTACTTATGGATGTTGTCCCTTAGGAACTCCCGGATTGGAGTAATATTTCCCTCCTTCAGGTATTCGTCCACGGGCATGACTTCCTTCATCCTGGCAAATATCTGCGACGATATGGCAGACCCGATGGCATAGGAAGGGAAGTATCCGAACTCGCCGAAGGACCAGTGGATATCCTGCAGGATGCCATCCGCGTCATTTGTCGGTGTTATGCCCAGATACTCTTTATATTTCCTGTTCCAAAGGCCCGGCAGGTCTTCCACGTCAACCTCACCGGAGAAGATAGCCTTTTCAACTTCATAGCGGATTATGATGTGAAGAGGGTAGGAAAGCTCGTCCGCCTCGGTCCGGATAAGCCCGGGCTCGGACTTGTTGATTCCGCGTATATACTGCTCAAGGCTAACGTTTTTCATGTTTTCGGGATAAAGCTCAACAAGCTTTGCGTAAATGGGTATCCAGAATGCTTCGCTCCTGCCGATGACATTTTCAAACAGCCTGGACTGGGATTCGTGCATACCCATGGATGTTCCGGTGCCGACCATGGTCTGTGTGAGGGAATCGTCAATATTTAACTCGTACAAGGCATGGCCGGTTTCATGTATAATTGAAAAAATGGCGCTTTCAAGGTTGTTTTCCTTGAACTTGTTGGTAATTCGGACGTCATGATTATGAAGATTTAATGTGAACGGGTGGGCACTTTCGGCAATAACACCTCTGTTGAAATCAAAGCCAAGATAACCGCTTAGGTATCTGCAGAATTTCTTTTGCTTCTCAACATCATAGGTCAGGTAATTATAGCTTTTATCAATGGTGTCCGCCTTCCCGGCCACCTGCTTAAGCAATGGCACTATTTCCTTTTTGATTTTCTCAAAGAATTCATCCAGGTCCTTTATGCCGAAGCATTCCTCATAATCGCTGAGAAGCACGTCATATAGCTGCTGGCCCTTCTTAACCCGGTATCCGGCGAATTTTTTCTTGTATTCAATTATCTTTTTCAGATAAGGGGCAAAATGCCCGAAGTCCTTATCCTTTTTAGCCTTTGCCCAGGCCCTTCCGGCAACGATGGTCAACTCGTTAAATGCCTTGAACTCTTCAGGAGGGATTCTTTCGAGCTGTTCATATTTTTTAGCTAGCTTTTTGACTATGGCCTTTTCCTTGTCCGTAAGCTCTTCCTGTTCCTTTTCCTCCTGGAGCTTGCCAAGAAGCTTTTTGACATCGTCATTTATCAGGCATTTCATGTATTCATCCGAGATGATGCCTACAACCCTGGAGGTATACCCGGCGGCCTCAAAGGGCGCAGCGGTCTGATCATCCCATTCAAACAGGCTCAATGCGGTTTCCATTGCCATGGCCTTGTCCAGGTATGGCTGAAGCTTTTCAAAAGTTTTGCTCATCTTTTTCACCTTTAATACCCGTATACAAATGGTTATACGGAGAATATCCTTTCTATCAATAATATAATAGTATAACAATATTTATAATCCATAGCAATCCATAATTATCTGTCAATACCTTTTCCTGCCTCTCAAGAATTATCGCAGCTGATTCCCCGGCTTTTATCCGGACACATCCATTAATTCCTCAATTATTTTACTGAATATGCTGATTTAAAATCCAGAGCTGTGCAAAATTGCATTTTGTGAACTCTACTCTGGGTTGAACTCGGAGAAAGCTGTTCGATTGTACTCAACTAATGAACAATCTAAACTATGGGTAGTTCGTATAGCAATTACGGAGGAGTAATTGATGAAAAGTGGACGAGCGGCGAATATACTCATATTCATTTTAAGAATTGCCATATTGTTTTTGGTTGTAATAATGTTTGTACCAGCGGTTAATCCGGCAAACATATGTGAATATATGAACAAAAACTTATCACTGTTTACTTCGGCTTATTCCTATTCCCAGTTAACTGAAGGGCTGGGGCGGGCCTTTAACAAGGGATGGATTTTTGTTTCCACAATGAAGCTTCTTAATGCGTCCAGCATAATTACGGTAATCGGCGCAGTTATCATCGGCGCTTGCGGATGTATGTCACTGGGCAATTTAAAGTTCAAGAGATTGGGATATAAATTTGCCGTGGCCGGCTGTTTGATTATTGCCGCAGGACTTACAGGCATCCATCAGGCTTATATCCAGGTATCGGGAACGACAAATCCTGAAAAAATAAAGCCTTCATTTCCAAATGGATTTTACTTCTTTTTTATTTGTGTGGCTTTAATTCTTATGCTTGCTGTTTTACTTCAGATTATACAGCCCAAAGCCGAAAAGCAAATGAAATACGAAATGGAAACCAAGTACAGGTTATTCTTGATGATATTGCCTTTTCTTGCCTTAAGCTTTGTTTTTACATATCTTCCCCTTTGGGGCTGGCGCTATGCGTTTTTTGACTATAAAGTTGGCGATACATTAGGCCGTGAAAACTTTGTTGCGTTTAAATGGTTTACATTTTTGTTTAAGAATGAGGCAACGGTTAGGGATTTTTTCAGGGTTTTAAGAAACACATTAATTATGAGCGGCATTGGCTTGCTTATGAGCTGGCTCCCCATGGCATTTGCAATTTTTCTCTCCGAGATTAGAAATACAAAAATTAAACGGTTTGTACAGACCTTTACAACGGTTCCAAACTTCTTAAGCTGGGTTTTGGTTTACGCGGTAGCCTTGGCCATATTTTCGACAGATGGTTTTATCAGTTCATTGATGATTAATTTGGGCATATGGGATTCGGGCAGGAATTACCTGATGAGCGACTCGCTTACTTATCTGAAAATGTGGCTTTGGGGAACCTGGAAGAGTCTTGGGTGGAATTCAATCATTTATATCGCAGGAATTTCCGGTATTGATCAGCAGCTGTATGAAGCGGCAACGGTTGATGGGGCGGGAAGATTTCAAAAGATGTGGCATGTTACGGTGCCGGGTTTGATGTCGACGTACTTTGTTTTATTGCTTTTGTCAATAGCCAATATATTGAGCAATGGAATGGATCAGTATCTTGTATTTGAGAACGCAAACAATACCAAATCAATAACCGTATTGGATTTGTATGTTTATAAGCTCGGAATTGACAAAGGCCTGATTCCGATATCAACGGTGGTGGGCATGTTTAAATCACTGGTAAGCGTTACGCTGCTGCTTACCGCAAACAAGTTATCCAAGCTGATCCGTGGAGAAAGCATCATATAGGGAGGAAAAGAAATGTTTATGCTCTCCGAAACCAGGAAAACTAAGAAGAGGAAAAATGGAGAATTATACAGGAAAAGCAAACTCGATATACTGTTTGATATTATAAATTATACGTTCTTTATCAGTTTTACCCTGTTATGCTTGTTCCCTTTTTACTACATCCTCATCAATACAATCAGTGACAATGGACTGGTTAGAGCCGGCAAGATTAATTTTATACCTCAGGGGTTTCATTTAAAAAACTATTTATCACTGTTTGCAGTAAACGATCTGTCAGTTTCGTTCTGGGTAACCCTGGGCAGAACTCTGCTTGGAACAGCGTTAATGGTGATATCCTCCGGATTTGTGGGTTATCTTGTTACAAAGAAGCAGATGTGGGGGAGAAAAATATGGTATAGGATGCTTATCATATCCATGTATTTTAACGCAGGCCTGATTCCTTGGTATATGAATATGTCAACGCTTGGCCTGACCAACAGGTTCGCTGCATACATAATTCCGTCCATTGTGGCGCCGTACAATATTATTCTTGTTAAAACATATATTGAATCTATTCCTGAAGAGATAGAAGAAAGCGCAAGAATAGACGGCGCAGGATATCTTGTAATATTCAAAAGCATTATATTCCCTCTGTCAAAACCGATTTTGGCTACTATAGCGGTATTTGGCGCTGTAGGGCATTGGAACTCCTTTACCGACTCGCTTATATTAATGCAATCCAATCCGTCATTATACACTTTGCAGCACAGGCTGTACATATACTTGAATACCTCGTCAAATTTAAAGGCGTTAATGCAATCCGGCGGGGTAATAACACAATCCATGATAGAGAGTCAGCTAAACAGCAAGGTAATCAGCTATACAATTTCCATGATAACAGCCATCCCTATTCTGTTGGTATACCCGTTTATGCAGCGCTATTTTGAAAAGGGAATCATGATGGGAGCAGTAAAAGGATGAATATTATATTTATGCGCAATGGCGTATAAATGTAATCATATATTTTACAACACCTATATTTGCAGAAGGGAGGATTTTATTTGGTTAAAAGAAAGAAAATACTGGCTTTATTATTGGTAGCAGCAATGATGGGCTCATTAATCGCTTGTGGAGGTAAAGGTAAGCAGGATGATGCGACACCGGATGACGAGACTGTACAAACATCGGATACAAATACTAAAGGGAAAGAGAACGGAGAGAAAACCGGCAGGGAAATACCGGCCGACGTTATTCCCAAGGAAACGGTTACACTTGTTGTTTATAGCCAGCTGGCTAATTATTCCGGAGAACAGGTTGGCTGGTTTGGCAAGGTAATGCTCGACAAGTTCAATGTCAAGCTGAACATCATACCTGACAGTGAAGGTACCTTTGAAACCCGAATGGAATCCGGCAATCTCGGAGATATTGTTATATGGGGTGATTCGTATGACAGATACCTCCAGGCCGTAAAAAATGACATGCTGTTTGACTGGGAAGAAGAAAACCTCTTATATGAATATGGCGCTTACATAGCTCAGAATTGCACCCTGGCACTGGAAAGCAACAGGGCAAAAAGCGGCAATGGCAAAATATATGGCATAGGCGGCGAGGTGGCGGATACCAGGGAAACCATTTCTGATTTCCAATATACCTGGGACATTCGCTGGGATTTATATGAGCAGCTTGGAAAGCCTGAGGTAAAAGACCTGAATGATCTGTTCGATTTATTGTGCAAGATGCAGGAGATATGTCCTACCGATGATAATGGCAATAAAACGTATGCCGTATCCATGTTCAGTGATTGGGACGGGGATACAGTCAACTTCCCCGCGGATCTTGTAAAGGCATATTATGGCATGGAGTCATGGGGATTTGGCTTCTATCATCCTGTAACGCAGGAATACTATGATATATTTGATGAAAGGTCCCATTATATTGAGGCCCTCAGATTTTACAACAGGTTATATCAAAAGGGATTGGTAGATCCCGATTCCCTGACACAGGGCTGGAACGGTTTTACCGAGGATGCGCAGAATGGCACGGCATTGTGGAATACGATAAGCTGGATGGCCAGCGGTTTTTATAATACCGACACCCACCTGTCGGAGGGGAAGGCTATGTTCTCCCTTGTTCCCAAGGACGCTGTGGTTTTAAACTGGGGACAAACACCCGAAGGGACAAACCGCACATGGTCCATTGGTGCCAAAACGGAATATCCTGAATTATGCATGGCAATTATCAACTGGTTATATACACCTGAAGGCGTTATGACGGCAAACTATGGCCCAAAGGATGTATGCTGGTATTATGAAAATGGCAAAACATACTTCACAGAACTCGGAAAAGCCTGCAGCAAAGACGGCGATACCGAAATGCCGGGAGATTATAAGGGAACCTTTAATGATGGCCTGTTCCATATGAATAATAAGACATGGAGCTTGAATTCGGTTAATCCCGATACGGGCGAGCAGTATGAAAAGAGCAGATGGGCCAGCAATAAACAGGAAGCCCAATATGAGATTGAGCAGAGATGGAGGGACTGGTCCGGCTTTGACAGCTCATTTGATTATATTACTTCCGGTAAATATAATGTTGTATTGGGCGTCAGCTATACTACCGAACCCAAATCGGATGAACTGACCGTTATATGGAACCAGGTTGCCGAGTGCATAAGAACAAATTCGTGGAAAGCAATATATGCTTCATCAGACCAAGAGTTCGACTCAGTCATAAATGACATGGAGACAGATGCCAGGAAATATGGGTATGATGAATGCCTGGAATATCAGTTAAGACAGGTAGAAATCAGAAGGGCGGCAGAAAATGCTGTAAAGTAGAAGCAGCATAGCTCTTTTCAAACGGATAGGGCGGGATTCTCTGAATCCCGCCCTATCTGTTATGCATGATTTTAAGGAATAGGCTGAATCAATGCTTTCTTTATTGCTTGTCATTGGCGATTGTGCATGCGAATCAACTCATGGTTGAGCCGGGATAGTAATATTCTATTGAATACAACTCTAAGTAGTGCTAATCTTTAATTAGAATATTATCTATTCTGAGAGGGCGCTTATGGAAACAACTGTTTTTGGTGCAAATCTGGCAATGTTTCGTAAGTTAAGGGGATTAACCCAGGAAGAGCTGGCCGGCAAGGTGGGGGTTTCAGCTCAAGCGGTATCAAAATGGGAAAATGGAAGCTATCCGGATGGAGCATTGCTGCCAAACATTTCAAAATGCCTGGATGTTTCCCTGGATGTTTTGTTCGGACTAAAGGCCCAGAATAATGTTAGCAACAAAAGAATGCTGGAAAAAAACCTGATTGAAGAACTGCAGAAAATACCTGAAGAGAATAGAATTGACAGGATTCTTGAGATATGCTATGCAATTATATGTTCTTATCACTTATGTTCGGATGAAGTAAAAGAAATGCCTAAAAAACTAAATATCGAAGCCAGAGGGGAAATAAAGACCGACAATACACTGGCAAGGATGAGATTGAATGAAGACCTTCAGTATTTTTGGGTGATGAAGATTCCGAAGAATGGGGTCAATAGCTTTGCCAGGGTTGATGACGAGATATTGGAATTGTTTAAGATTCTTTCCCAGGAGGATTACCTTAGAGTTATATATTTCTTTGCCGCTACGAAGCGAAATTATTTCATAACAAAGAAAAAGCTTAATAAAATATTTAAATATGATGAAAAACATATATGCCAGATTGTAGATACACTGAATAGACTCGGAATTATATGGAAGGTAAATATAGAGATGGATAACATTAGGGAAGAGGTATATGGATATTGCCATAACTCGGCATTCCCAATGCTGATGGCCTCGGCAAAGGCCTACCTTACATATGGAGATTATAACGAACAGGTATATGAAAACTGGTCACAGGGAGCTTTTTGCCCGGAAGAAACGGATTATGATGACTTGGATGATACAACCAGGGAATTTTCTTTTGAAAATGAGCATAATTAGCTGAGCTGGCTAAAAACAATATTTTAATAAATATTAGAAGTTTTATCATTCATTTTTTTATGCTTGCCCTAGGGGATATTGTTATATATAATATGGTGTGATATAAGTTTTATCATTGACTTGGCAGAATGGATTCAATTATTATGTAAATGGAATTTTATTAATTTATACCAGGAAAGGATGGACAAGAAATGAGCAGATTTAAGATTGAAAAGGTAATTGGACGCGAAATACTCGATTCCAGGGGAAATCCCACCGTTGAGGCCGAGGTAATACTTGCTGACGGCAGCGTTGGCAGGGCAGCGGTTCCTTCGGGTGCGTCAACAGGGGCTTTCGAGGCTGTTGAGCTTCGTGACGGTGACAAGAAGAGATATCTTGGTAAGGGAGTAAAAAAAGCCGTAGAGAATATTAATACGACGATAGCATCTGCCATTTGCGGTATGGATGCAAGCAATCAGGCCGAACTGGATGCAGCTATGATCAAGCTTGACGGAACACCTAATAAAGGCAAGCTTGGTGCAAATGCTATTCTTGGAGTATCCCTGGCAGCAGCCAAGGCGGTAGCCGCATCACTGAACATGCCGCTTTACCGTTATATCGGCGGTGTGAATGCAAAGACACTGCCCGTTCCCATGATGAACATCATAAACGGCGGTAAGCATGCCGATTCCAGCTTAAACATCCAGGAATTCATGATTATGCCCGTAGGCGCAAAGACCTTCAGCGAAGCCATGGAGCAGAGCGTAACCGTATTCCATACATTGAAGAAGCTGCTTAAGGACGACGGATATGTTACCGCTGTCGGCGACGAAGGCGGATTTGCTCCCAAGTTTAACAGCGATACACAGGCCCTTGACTACATCATGAAGGCTATAGAAGCGACAGGATACCGTCCCGGCGAAGATTTCTACATTGCAATCGACGCCGCTTCAACAGAGATGTACGATGAGGCAAAGAAGGCGGGAAGAGAAGGCGAGTACCTGTTCTGGAAATCCGGAGAGTTCAAGACCGTTGACCAGATGGTTGATTTCTGGGATGAAATCTGCAGCAAGTACCCTGTAATTTCACTTGAGGACGGCCTTGCGGAAGAGGATTGGGAAGGCTGGAAGAAGCTGACCGAACGTATCGGACACAAGGTTCAGCTTGTTGGTGACGACCTGTTCGTAACCAATACCGAAAGAGTGAAGAAGGGTATTGACATGGGTGTTGCCAATTCAGTCCTGATTAAGGTTAACCAGATTGGTTCCCTGACTGAGACCCTGGATGCCATTGAGATGGCAAAGAACAACAAGTGGACAGCTATCGTATCCCATCGTTCCGGTGAGACCGAGGACGTTACCCTGGCCGATATCGCGGTGGCAACCAATGCCGGGCAGATCAAGACCGGCGCTCCTTCCAGGACCGACCGTGTTGCAAAATACAACCAGCTTCTCAGGATCGAACAGGAGCTTGGAAGCAACGCAGTATATCCCGGAAAGAAAGCGTTCAAGGTCAGCAGATAAGCTGGTTGAGCCTTCAATAATAAAAGGACAATAGTAAGTAACCATAAAAGTTCAATAATAAGAGGGGGTGTATTACACCCCCTCTTATACTGCCGTCGGCATCGCGCAGTTATTCCGCTGATATTGCATTTAATACATCAGTATCTTATATCATAGGGTTTTTCAGATATCCTGCAGCGGTGGCTTTTGATTACATTTCCGCTTTCCACCGCTATAATTCTTTCGGTATCCATGCTCCAGTAATAGGGCATGTTGTCATACATGCTGTAGTCATCCCATAAGGAATCGTCATATGGTCTTAAATGGTCAGGAAAATACTTTATATTTGTTGACATCCTGTTCACCTCTCATAGTGATCAGTAAAAGGATTTTTTCTATTTTAAATATATATCGGGATTTTGAATTTTTCAAGTATGTCTGTTATTTGACATTTTTTGAAGCTCAACCACGGCAATCGGGGCAATGGCCAGCATATACACGACAGCCCATTGGCGGAGGGTCAGGGGTACCGACTGAAATATTTTGGCAAGAGGAGCTATGGATATTACGGCCATTTGCAGGAACGTGCAGATTAAAAACGACAGCACAAGCTTTTTATTTGAGAACAATCCTATCTGCGACAGGGACAGGTGGCTCCTCATGTTAAAGGAATGGAACAGCTGGGACAGGCTTAATACCGCAAAGCACATGGTCCTGCCCACCCTGGGAACATAATAGGTGCTTCCTCCATGCCCGATGAACGATTTGAACAGTCCGGGCATATCATAGAACTTAGCGCCGATGACAAAAGCCCCAAGGGACAGGGATCCGATAAGTATCCCTTCAATAATAATCTGGAGGGCAAGACCATCGGCGAACATTCCCTTATCAGGGGGTATTGGCTTTCTTTTCATTATGTCCTTTGAAGCGGGCTCGACTCCCAGGGATATGGCCGGAAGGGAATCGGTTATGAGATTTATCCAAAGAAGCTGAACGGCTGCCAGAGGGGTTGGCATGCCAAAAATTATTGCCGCAAATATTGTAAGGATTTCTCCGATGTTGCAGGATAACAGAAAGTGTATGGCCTTCCGAATATTTTCATATATGGCGCGGCCTTCCCTTACGGCGGATACTATGGTGGCAAAATTGTCATCCGTAAGAATCATGTCTGAAGCATTCTTTGCCACATCTGTTCCCGCAATTCCCATGGCGCACCCGATATCTGCCGCTTTAAGGGCAGGGGCGTCATTTACGCCGTCGCCGGTCATGGCAACCACTTCGCCCTTGTTCTGAAATGCCTTGACTATCCTGACTTTATGCTCCGGAGATACCCTTGCAAAGACACTGATTCTCGAAATTGAGCTGTCAAGCCTATCGGGCGGCATCCTTGACAGCTCGTCACCGGTTATGGCATCCGTCTGCGGCGTGAGAATACCGAGCTCCCTGGCAATGGCTTTTGCCGTAAGGATATGGTCTCCTGTTATCATTACAGGCTTAATGCCTGCCTGGCGGCATATCCTGACCGCCTCCCTGGCTTCCTCGCGGGGCGGGTCAATCATTCCTATGAGTCCCAAGAAGGTAAGATTCCTTTCCAATGCGTCGTTTTTTATATCATTGAGAGAAGGAATATTCTTATATGCCACAGCTATTACCCTGAGGGCACGGTCGGTCATGGAGAGGTTAAGCGCGTGGATTTTATTCCTGTCACGGGCTGTCATGGGCTGCTGCATTTTATCCCTGTATATATGGGTACACCGGTCAATAAGAATATCATATGCCCCTTTTGTTATGCTTCGGCAGGAGGATGTATCGGCATCCTTATGTACGGTGGTCATAAGCTTTCTTGATGAATCAAACGGAATCTCATATATTCTTCTATATACCGCATCCAGCTTCCTTTTGTCGGCCCCTATATTATATGCGGCCAGTACAAGTGCCTTTTCCGTGGGCTCACCGTAAAAAACGGGGCTATTGTTTTCATCCTGAAGCAAAACGTCTGTGCACAGGGCCGCATGGGAAAGAAGAAGGAATCCAAACTCGCTGTTTAATATCTCTTTATTGTTCGCGGAAGCTATTTCGGTAACGGTCATGACATTCTGGGTAAGGGTACCGGTTTTGTCGGAGCAGATAACGGTGGCGCTTCCCAGGGTTTCGACAGCGGGAAGCCTTCTGATAACGGCATTTTTCTTAGCCATTCGTGAAACACCAAGCGAAAGCATTATTGTTACAATGGCCGGAAGCCCTTCCGGGATTGCGGCCACAGCCAGGCTTACCGATGTCATGAACATCTCCAGCGGCGGAAGCTTTTTGTATAATCCGATTAAAAACACCAGGCAGCAGATAACAAGCGCAGCTATACCGAGAGCCTTGCCCGTTCTTGCCAGCCGTTTCTGCAGGGGTGTATCCGGGGTATCGTCCTCCATAATCATCCTGGCGATATGGCCAACCTGCGTATCCATTCCGGTCGCTACGGCAACACCCGTACCTCTTCCGTAAAGCACCGTGCTGGCAGCCATGACCATGTTGATTCTGTCGGCAATATTCGTATCTGAACGCAGAAGGACATTGGCGTTCTTTTCCACAGGATGGGATTCACCGGTAAGGGATGCCTCCTCTACCTTAAGGTTAACGGTATGTATTAAACGGCAGTCGGCAGGTACGAAGCTTCCGGTTTCAAGAATGACTATATCGCCGGGAACCAGTTCTTCCGAGGGTATCTCGGATACCCTGCCTTCCCGAAGAACATGGGCGGTGGGAGCGGACATTTTCTTTAATGCCTCCAGTGCCTTTTCCGCCCTGGTTTCCTGTAGAACACCCAGGAACGCATTCAGGACAATTATCATCAAAATGATTATCGGGTCTATATAATTCGGTTTGCCTTCCATGTATGAAACCGCCAGTGACAATGCCGCCGCAAAAATTAAAATTATAATCATAAAGTCGGCTAATTGTGCGAGGAATTTTTGAAAGATGTTCTTCCCTTTTTTTGCTTCAATAATATTTTTACCGTAAAGCTTCTGCCTTTCCCGGACTTCCTCCGGTAAAAGACCTTTCTTAATGTCCGTACTAAGCTTTCTTACGGTATCTTCAACAGACATGCTGTGCCAGTGCATATTATATCCTCCATTTCCGCAAAACTGTTATTAGGCCAGTCTTCTCTTAATTATATGAGTAAAAAAATGGAATATGAAACGGCCGAATCTTATAATTACATGCATTTTATAGAAAAAAACATTTTCTTTCAGCCGATGATGGAGTATACTTTTCAACATACAGAATCGAAATCATAATAGACAAAGATGAAATCTTAATAGAAAGAACAGAGGTAAATATGTCAAGAACAATAACACGGGATATGACAACGGGCAATCCCATAAAACTGATACTGCAATTTTCCGTACCCATGCTGATAGGCAACCTGTTTCAGCAGTTTTATAACATGGTGGACTCAATAGTGGTGGGCAAGTTCGTCAGCAAGGACGCACTGGCTGCGGTAGGCGCAACCTCCTCGTCCATTTTCCTTATTATCAGCATGACCTTTGGCCTGGCCATGGGTATATCCATAGTGGTTTCACAGTATTTTGGAGCCGGGGATTACGAAAAGGTAAGAAAAAGCATAGCTTCGGCCGTATATATACTTTTTGTATCCGCCATTGTTATGGGTATGATAGGTTTTTTTGCCAGCAGGCCTTTGCTGGAGCTTTTGGACACTCCCATGGATGTTATCGATCAATCTGAAATATATATGAAGATATGCTTTATAGGCATATTCGGGGTAGTCAGCTATAACGGAATAGCGGCGATACTGCGGGCATTGGGAGATTCCATTACACCCCTGATATTCCTTATTGTAGCCAGCCTTCTAAATGTTGTTCTGGACTTGCTTTTTGTTATATGCTTTCATTGGGACGTTCCCGGTGTGGCCATTGCGACGATAATATCCCAAATTGTATCGGGGGTAGGATGCATAATTTACGCTATGCGAAAGGTCGAACTGATTCGTATACCGTTTAAGGAGCTTAAGCCTGACAGGGAGATCCTTTTAAAATGTATCCGGCTGGGGCTTCCCGTGGCAATGCAGAACTCTTTCGTATCCGTTTCTATGATGGCCCTGCAGTTTGTTGTCAATGGTTTTCAATCCACCGTAATGGCTGCCTATACGGTTGTAAACAGGATAGAGCAGCTTGTTATCCAGCCTGCCGCATCCCTGGGTGCAGCATTGGCATCATATACCGGTCAGAACATCGGCGCAAGGAAGATTGAAAGGGTAAAGAGGGGACTTAGATCGGCGGTATTGCTGATATTGGTATTCAGTATAATAATGTTTCCCGTAATGTACTTTGGCGGAGAATACATTATGAGGCTGTTTACCAAGAAAGAGGACATAGATGTTGTAAGGTACGGAGTGGAGGGAATAAGGATCACCAGCATGTTCTATAGCTGCGTGGGTCTGATATTTATTACAAGAAATTTCTTAAGCGGTGCCGGAGATATTAAAATTACAATGGTAATGGGGCTTATTGAAGTGGTTGTCAGGGTTGTTGTATCAATGTACCTGTCAAAGATAATCGGTTTCCATGGCATCTTCTGGGCATCAGCGATCAACTGGTTTGCCACCGCGGCTTTCGGATGCTTCAGGGTGCTTACGGGCAAATGGAAGAACAAGTCCATTATAGCGGGCAATGCTTAGCCGGCAGTTTTTTTGCCCGGTCTTTTCAGTAACCTGCCAAAAACCAGGTAAGCTGCCGCGATTATAAACACTGGAATAAGATTTTGCTTGTAGCGGGCATAATAACCGGCAACCCTGCCGTAATTCTCCCTTAAGGAGTAACCGAGGCCAATAAGCAGGGTGTTCCATATGGTGATTCCCAGCAACGAGGCGGGGAAATATACCGTGGGCTTAAGCTTGGCCGCTCCCGCCACCAGCGCTATATAAGTACGGATTAAAGGTATGACGCGTCCGATGCATACGGTGGACGCGCCGTTTTTTTGAAATTTTTCATATGCGGCGTTGATTGACTTCTCAGATTTTGGGAACCTCTTTTTTATCGCGTTAATAATTGCCCCTCCGCCAAACCATCCAACTGTATAACAAATGCCGGTACCTATTAATCCTGCCGCGACGCTCAATGGAAGTATCACTAAAAAATGAATATCGCTTAAGGAGGCCGCTGCGCCGGACAACGGCAGCACAATCTCGCTGGATACCGGAAAACAGGCATACTCCAGCATTATCACCAGAAACATGGCTATAAGCCCGTAATTATGAATAAAATCCGATATAAAACCCATACACCGTGCTTCTTTTCAATTGCTCATGTAACAGTATATTATAACAGGCTTTATTTATGACGGCATATGGGAATCATACACTGCAATATCCGTATATAAGCCGGGTGTGAATAAAAATAAGTTTTGAAATCTGTATAATCATGGTACTCCTGGGCTTAAGCGAAAGGACGGTAAAATACCATATGGGAAGAATTATCGAGGTGCTTCAGCTTGACAACAAAGCCCAGGCTATTGCATATGCTGTTGAAAAGGGGCTGGCAAAGCACAAGGGCAATAATTAGCCAAAACCGGTCAAAATACTTGACAAAAGAAAAACTGATGCTATATTAATTAAATATATACGAAAAATAAATATTGGGAAATGCCATGAAGAGGAGTATTAAGAGAATGCGTGCTTGCAGAGAGCTGCCGGGCGGTGCAAGGCAGCGGCAACGGTCTCCCAACTCGCCTTGGAGCATCCCTGTTGAACGGCAGTAGGCAGGGACGGTAATGCCGTTATCTGAAATGAGTGCATAATAAACAGGCCTTTCCGTTTATTATGAATGAGAGTGGTACCACGAAAACACTAGCCTTTCGTCTCTTATGGATGAAAGGCTTTTTGTTGATAGACATTTAAAGGAGGAGAAATCATGCCGAAACCTTATAACCATAAGGAAATCGAGAAAAAGTGGAGAAAGAACTGGGAAGAGAATCCGGTAAATGTTAATGACGGAAAAAAGCCTAAATACTATTGTCTTGATATGTTTCCCTATCCGTCCGGCAGCGGGCTGCATGTCGGTCACTGGAGAGGATATGTAATCAGCGATGTATGGAGCAGGTATAAGCTGCTGAACGGCTATTATATAATTCATCCCATGGGATGGGATGCTTTCGGGCTTCCCGCAGAGAATTACGCAATTCAGAAGGGCATTCATCCCAGGATTGCAACCGAGCAGAATGTAGCTGCGTTTAAAAAGCAGATTAATGACATAGCCGCCATATATGACTGGGATATGGAGGTTAACACCACCGACCCCGGATTCTATAAGTGGACCCAGTGGATATTTGTAAAAATGTTCAAGGAAGGCCTTGCCTATGAAAAGGAAATGCCGATAAACTGGTGTCCTTCCTGTAAGACCGGCCTGGCAAATGAAGAGGTTGTAAATGGCGGCTGCGAGCGCTGCGGATCCCCTGTTACGAAGAAGAATCTTAAACAGTGGATGTTACGGATCACCAAGTATGCGGACCGCCTGCTGGAGGATTTAAACAAGCTGGATTGGCCGGAAAAGGTCAAGAAGATGCAGACGGACTGGATTGGCAAGAGCTATGGAGCCGAGATAGATTTTGCGGTTGAAGGAAGCGACAAGTCAATCCGCGTATATACGACAAGGCCGGATACCCTGTATGGCGCCACCTTCATGGTACTGGCCCCGGAGCATGAGCTTGTTCTTGAGATTACGACACCGGACCGCAAGGAGGCAGTGGAGGAGTATATATACAAGGCTTCAATGAAATCATCCGTTGACAGGCTTGCGGATAAGGAAAAGACAGGTGTGTTCACCGGAAGCTATGCCATTAATCCGCTTACCAAAAAACCCATACCGATATGGATTTCGGACTATGTACTGGCCGATTACGGTACGGGAGCCATCATGTGCGTGCCCGCCCACGACGACAGGGACTTTGAATTTGCCAAGAAGTTCGGCATACCGATTGTACAGGTTATATCCAGGGACGGTAAGGAAGAAAAGCTGACGGAGGCGTATACGCAGCCCGGAATAATGATTAACTCGGGCGAGTGGAACGGTATGGATTCCGAGAAGGCCAAGAAAGAGATACCCGATATGCTGGAGAAGCAGGGCATTGGAAAGAAGACTGTTAATTACAAGCTTCGCGATTGGGTATTCTCCCGCCAGAGATATTGGGGCGAACCTATTCCTATTGTTCACTGTGAGCATTGCGGAGCGGTTCCTGTTCCTGAAGAAGAGTTGCCTTTGCTCCTGCCTGAGGTAGAGAAATATCAGCCTACCGGTACCGGTGAATCCCCTCTGGCCAATATTCATGAATGGGTCAACACCACATGCCCTCAGTGCGGAAGGCCGGCAAAGAGAGAAACCAACACCATGCCTCAATGGGCCGGTTCATCCTGGTATTTCCTTCGTTATGTCGACAACAAGAATGACAAGGAGCTTGTGAACAAGGAAAAGGCTAAGAAATACCTTCCCGTTGACATGTACATCGGCGGCGTGGAGCATGCTGTGCTTCACCTGCTGTATGCCAGGTTCTATACCAAGTTCCTTAAGGATATAGGAGTAATAGATTTTGACGAGCCGTTTATCAGGCTGTTTAACCAGGGCATGATTTACAAGGACGGAGCTAAAATGAGCAAATCCAAAGGCAATGTGGTATCGCCCGACGAACTGATAAACGATTACGGATGCGATTCGTTAAGGCTTTATGAACTGTTTGTCGGTCCGCCCGAGCTTGATTCCGAATGGGATGACAGGGGAATCGACGGAGTATACCGCTTTATTAACCGTTTCTATAACCTTGTCCTGGACAACAAGGACAAAGATGCAGAAGCCACCGAGGAGCTGCTTAAGCTTCGCAACCGCTTCGTATATGATATAACCACAAGGCTTGAGAATTTCAGCCTGAATACGGTTGTCAGCGGATTTATGGAATACAACAATAAATTGATTGACATGGCCAAAAGGACCGGCGGAATAGACCGCAAGACCCTTGAGACGGCAATAATCCTGCTTGCGCCTTTTGCGCCTCATGTGAGCGAGGAACTTTGGTCGCAGATGGGTCATACAACCTCCGTATTTAGCAACACATGGCCGACATATGAGGAAGCTTATCTTAAGGATGACGAGATAGAAATTGCCGTCCAGGTAAACGGAAAGACCAAGGGAACCATAATGATAGGCACCGAAGAAGCAAAGGAAGAGGTGCTTGAAAAGGCCAGGAAAGCCATGGCGGGCAAGATAACCGGAACAATAGTAAAAGAGATATATGTTCCGGGCAAGATAGTAAATATTGTTGTTAAACAATAATTTAACAGCCGGCATTTCAGTTAAATAAAGATTTTAGGTAAGCAGATTAGGCAATCATGTCACTAATCTGCTTATCTTTGGTATAATAATTATGTAAAAAGACCTTTGATAATCTTTTAAAATATGTTATTATTCACCTATAGGCATAGTTAATAAATAATTATTATCAGTTTATCATATATAATACAGACGGACATTCTACAGGTGTCAGGGCCTGTTGTGCACAAATCAATGAAGGGGAACATTTATGAAGATATTGGCAAAATTTACAAAAAAGGATCTGTGGAGTATACCGAATATTTTATGCTATATTCGATTGCTGCTGATACCGGCGTTTATCATCCAATATATTAATGCGGAAGAACCGGGCGAGTATGTGAGAGCGGCTGCAATCGTACTAGCATCGGGACTAACGGATTTTCTGGACGGGTTTATAGCCAGAACCTTTAATATGATAACCGATTTTGGGAAACTTATAGATCCGATAGCCGATAAACTGACACAAGCCGCCTTGTTGTTTGTTTTACTGGTAGAAAGAAAATATATATATCTCCTGCTGATTTTGTTTGCTGCCATGCAGTTGTTTATGATTGTGGCAGGTATCCTGATGCTGAGGAAGGGAAAAAGGTTAAACGGGTCAAAATGGTTTGGAAAGGTGTCAACGACCGTTTTCTATATTGTTATGCTGGTGCTGATTGCGGTACCTAACCTGAAGCAGGAAATTGTAAATGTGCTTATGCTGGTATGCGGAGCATTCCTGGCACTGTCATTTGCACTGTATATAAGAGAATATGTCCGGATGTACCGCGAAGCAAAGCAAGAAGAACATATTAAATCAGATACAATTTAAAATATATATTCGAGCGGCGAATTTATGGAGCAAGGTTATGGGTGGTACCTAAATACACCTTTAGATGAACATGTACCCCGTTTTGCAAGGCACAAGCGGACATTAACAATGTCCGATTTGGGACTTGCAAAACGGGGTACATGTACTTGTACGTGTGTGTGGTGCCACCCATATCCCTTGCTCCGCAAATTTGCCGCTCAAAGGACTACCATTTTATTTTTTGTTGGACATCATATTGAGAAGCATTTTCATTTGTGCTTTCTTCTGAGGAGGCATGTTTTTGGTCAACAGTTCCAGCAGTATTTCCCCGTCGTCGTTTGTAAAGCCGAGATTCTGGGATTGAAGCTTTTTATTGGCGCTTAGTATCAAGGGAAGCACCTGGTCGACGGATTTACCTTCGGCTTCCTTCATTAATTCCAGCAAGACGGCAAGCTTTCTCGGATCTATGTTTCTTTTATTTGAATTGTTATATTGGGACGAGGACATGAGTTCACTCCCTGGATTCATTATGATTGTTACTATCATCATATGTATCCGAGGCAAAAAGCATTCTCAGGTTTTCATATGTCTGGGCCTGTTCGGGAGACATCATGGCTTTCAATTCCTCCAGGAAGCTGCTGACGTCATTTGGGCCGCTGTCATTTTCCGAATGGCCGCTCTCACCGTTTTCATATATTTCATCATTGCCGCCGGAGCCTTCGGAACCTTCTCCGAGGCCTTCGGAATCATTCATAAGGTTCATGGCTTCCATATAGGCATTATACATTTCAAATATCCTCCTGGCTTGAAAAACCTGCAGCATCTTGTCCACGAACACCCGCTCGCTTTCGTTGCAGACCGGCCGGATGTTGCTAAGCAGGGATTCGATATCCGCTTCCTTGTTTTCATAGCCGCAGGCGGATATATCATTGTTTCTAAAGTTCTGTATGCAAATCAGAAGATCATATATCTTAACAAGCAGCTCCAGGGCCAGTCTTGATCTGATGTCCACATAAGGCAAAGCGGTTCTCAACAGCTCTGCGGTATGAAGCAAGCCGTCATCCGTCATGGTATCTCCGGGCATATGTACTCTATATATTATATTCATGGACGGTTTAATCATGATAAGCAAACAGTTTCATCGGGACAATAAAAAGGTATCGGCCCAGCAATTTGCGGCCGATACCCGGTCATGTATTCTAAAATTATAAGTTATTCCTTTTTCCTTTTTCCCAGCAGCACCGCGGCAATAACAGCGATTACGGCAATAACGGCGACAGCAATTATGATGATTGTGGCATAATCTGTTTCACCCGTCTCTTCGGTTTCGGCATCATATACAGCGGTATCTTCGGATTTTTCATCGGTGGTATCACCTGTTTCCGCAGGCTGATTTGTATCATTGGCGGCAGGTGCTGCCTCTTCCGCCACGGGCTCCTCCGCCTTGTCATACGCAAAACCGGAAACTGTGAAGGTTATTTCGATATTATCGTTTCCGTCACCGCGAAGGAGTTCGATACCGCTTCCTTCAATGTACAATCCCTTGTCCTGGACAATCTTTTTCAGCTCGTTTCTCCAGTTGTTGAAACAAAGGACAACCATTCCGCCGGCGAGGAACTTATCCTCAATCTCCATGTATCCTTCATCGAATGTCATCACTGTTTTGCCGTTGATTTTGACCTTTACGTCGGTAAACCTGATTTGGTCGTTATTTGGTATATTGGTCGCAATATGCAGCTGGGATACGGATTTTTCTCCGGCAAAGTCTGCATTGGTCAATGATACGGTGTAAGTTCCGTTTCCGGCAATTGCGGCGTCATTGAATGTGCCTGCGTGCTCCAGGTAATTTCCGGAACTTTCGGATCCTGACTTCAGAACGGAGAATTTGTCGGTTCCATAATAATTGTCGATGTCCGCATTAAAGTACCCGAATCTTGTGATCCATAAGGTATTGCATGTCTGGATACCCAGGGTGGCGGTATATGTACCGTTAAGATCCACAGTTGCTTCAGCTGTTTCCTCCCCTTCGGCCTCCGCCTGCTCTGCAGCAGTTTCTTCCGCTGCAGCTTCGGTTCCCTCAGCGGTATCCTCCACCTCGGAAGCGCCGGCTGTAACCTGTGAGCCCAGAATTAAAAGGGCCATAAGGATACCAAGCGCTCTTAAAACGCGTTTGGATTTTTTCATAGAAACTCCTCCCTCTTATTTGTGGTAGTGTCAAGTCTGACACCCCGTTTTTCTTTCAAAACCTTTATTTTTTCATGGGTTACAAAGTTTTTAAATAAAATAACAATGACCCCCTGTTTTCGAGTATAATTGGAGTTACGACACA